>Ga0157363_1000099_pt1 | contig 65356 bp, 55 predicted proteins | sample AttsexASBM1_FD_111477 | JGI IMG/M metagenome (GOLD analysis project Ga0157363, IMG submission 111477) | Fungus gardens microbial communities from leaf cutter ant in Ribeirão Preto, State of São Paulo, Brazil - Atta sexdens ASBM1 | ecosystem: Host-associated > Fungi > Mycelium > Unclassified ... | reverse complement strand
TACCGGTCCAGTCTGCAACGACACTGGCGATGACATTACTGTCTACGGCAGGGAAAGTCAGGGGAGTTTCTCCCTGTAAGGTTTTAAGCTGGTGTTGTATTTCAAGATATGCCGTCTGCTGTTCTTCGCTGACCGGAGATTCATTGCTCATTAGCTCACTGCGCAGAGTAATAAGCTGTTGGGTTATAGCCAGTTCCTGCTGCCAGCGCGGGTAAAGCTCATCAAAACGGGACTGCTGTACGGTGAGGGCCTCCCGGGCCTGGTCGATACGCAGTGGTGCCCCGGGCAGACCAAGACGTGCTTCGCGGTTGGCAATGTCTATCTCAATATTCAGGGCGTCAATTCTGCACTGGCAATCTTCCAGTTCCGGTGGTTTATTCCACAGACTGACGGCAACACGGGCACAGGCGGTATCTAACAGCGCGATGGCTTTGTCCGGCAACTGGCGTGCGGGAATGTAACGATGAGATAACTGAACCGCACTCTCCAGCGCTTCGTCCAGCAGCATTACCTGATGATGTTTGGACAGCGTGCCGGAAAGATGACGCAACATCAGTACAGCAGTGGCCTCATCCGGTTCGGAGACTTGCACCGGCTGAAAACGCCGTGTCAGTGCCGGGTCTTTTTCTATGTACTTTTTGTATTCGGCCCAGGTGGTGGCACCGATGGTGCGCAGTTGGCCGCGGGCCAACGCCGGTTTTAACAGGTTGGCGGCATCACCGGTTCCCTGCTGACCCCCGGCGCCAATCAGAGTGTGGATTTCATCAATAAACAGCACAACTGGCTGTGGACTGGACTGAACCTGGCTTATCACTGCCTGCAGTCGTGATTCAAATTCACCTTTCATTGCCGCACCCGCCTGCAGCATACCGATATCCAGCAACCACAGCTGAACCTCTTGCAGGGGCGGAGGTACGGTTCCCTGAGCAATACGCTGTGCCAGCCCTTCCGCAAGAGCGGTTTTACCGACGCCGGCTTCTCCTGCCAGCAATGGGTTGTTCTGACGACGCCGTAGCAGAATATCCACCATTTGACGGATCTCTTCATCACGGCCCACCACCGGATCGATTTTTCCGGCACGCGCCAGCGCGGTCAGATCACGGGCATATTTTTCCAGAACATTTTCACCCCCTGGGGCCAGTGGAGCAGGGCTATTTTCCAGTGCGGCTTCCGGGGAATGGTTTGCCAGTGACTCGTCACTACCCTTCAGGCAGATATCAAACTGAGCCACCAGCAGGTCAGCATTAATATTAGCAAACTGCGAGGAAATGCCGATCAGCACGTTACGCAGCGAGAAGGTTTTCAGCAGGGCCAGAAGCAGATGACCGCCGCGGATGGTGGTACTACTGAAACTGAGAGAACAGTAGACCCAGGCGCGTTCAGTCGCGCTATCAATATGTTCCGCCAGATCGGCTACGGCACTGGCCCCCCGTGGGAGCCGGTCCAGTGCCGCCACGACATCGGCAGCAAGTCGGGCTTCATCCAACTCAAAATAGGTTATCAGGTGCTGTATATCGCTGTTGGGCTGTTGTAACAGTTGGTGTAACCAGTGCACCAGTTCAACATAGGGATTTCCACGCAGTTTGCAAAAGGCGGTGGCGCTCTCGAGTGATGAAAACAATGTGGTATTGAGTTTGCTGAAAAGTACGTTGCGACGAATATCAGACATATTTTTCCCTTGTGCGAGCAGACATCGGAAAAGGAGCGGATCACCGGAAGTCAGATGTCCGGGGTGAAGGTTAAGTCATCGCGGTCACGCGGGGCGGGTTGTTCACCCAGCCAGCTACTAAAGCCAAGTCGTTGCGGGCCGCCGAGTGCAACTCCCTGGACATCCTGCTGACGTAGCACCAGACGAACATCCCAGCTGTATTCAATGCCAAGATAGTGGCGCACCCAGTCGATGACCTGTTGTGCATAGGCCTGGTCTGGCAGAAAACGCTGATAATCTTTCAACTTCAGCGGGCCAAACTCCAGACGAAATTTATGTTGAATATCGCGTATCGCACCGCCGAGAAATGCTGTCCGGCCAAGGCGCGGAGAGTTTCTTCCTCCTTTTAGTCGGGCCTGTTCGCGGGGGTCTATCATCATCCACTGAGGGATGTTGGGGATTATTTTTGTCTTCACCTGGAAATACCAACTCAGACAGCGCTCCAGGCCTTCGGCATCGTGAGCCTGGCGGGTGAAGTGACCGCCGAGGGTATAGCGCGCATGTTCGTGAATGCTGCCCCGGGCATTTTCCAGTGCTGGTTGACCGACCCCGGTCAGGCAGGAGAGATAGTGATTGAACCTGTGGCGATCACTTCTGTCCAGTGAGACGGCCGGCTGGGCTTCGGCCCAGGCACGATAAAACATCAGTATCAGGCGGTGGTGAAACAGGTTACAAAACTCCACCATGCTGCGATCAGCATGGTGCGTTATCCGTTCATAGGCATATTCAGTCAGATGAAGGGGCAAAGGGCCATTGGGACCAAACAGACCGAAGCTGTAGATATCGATATCGTGGATTCCCGTGCCATTATCACGTGCTTTAATGGCAGCAATCGTGGAAGGAGCAAAGGCGAGGGAGGGTGCCTGACCCAGCCGCACCGGTTCTTCATGCGGCAAAGGTGCGTGTCCTAATGGCCACTCTGAACCTGTCTGCGCGTCGAGACGGCGCAGTAGCTGAAACAGATCGTAATTATACGGCACGGTACGACGCAGGTGCCAGAAATCCTCCGGCAGGCTGCACAGAATGTGCATCGGAGTCGCAGTCTCTCCGGGGAGTCTCTGTGCTAAAGTCATAGCAGTGTCCTTTTCCCCATCCGTGCCGGCCAGTAGCCAACCTCACCACGTTGCAGGGAGTTCATGGTCAGTTCGGTGAAAGTATTAATCGCCACCATGCGGCTAAACAGTGTCGCCAGTACACTCCCTAACAGCCAGGGGCTGGATCCACCAAATGCCTGTTCGTCCACCGTCAGAGTAATGGCTATTCCCCTGGCAAATACTATCGGGCCTGGCTCAGGTACCCGCCGGTAAACAGGCTGCATCTCGCACTGCCGGATACCGTCAATCTGTCTGGCTGTGGCGGTATCGGCTATCTCTGAATACAGTGCCATCAATTGGCGAAGCGATGCTGCGCCTTCTTCGGCATTAGTTTCCATCAGGCTAAGATAGTTAAGCTGCAACTGACTTATCAGCCGCCAGGCGACTTTTCCCTCTGCCAGTGCCGGACGTGGCGCCGTCGGGCCTTTACGCAAACAGATATCCAGTAATGGTGCGGAAGTCGGTAGGGTGAATTTCTCCATGCCCTGAGCTAACAGGATCAACGGCAGATCCCGGTTGGTACAGAGTACGTCGGCAATCAGATATTGTAAGTCGGGCGACCAGGGGGACTGGTGCTCGTCTGTCAGCGACACAAATATTTCCGAACCGATATACCCGGTACGGGTACCGTAAACTTTGGCTTGTTCGGAAATGACGCGTGGTTCCCGACGCAGAGAAAAATAAGCCCCGTAGTTCCCGGGATCGCTTCCCCGGCTGTTCCAGAAGGGGCGGAATGTCTGTTCCCGGGCCATATTTTGGCCACTGCCATAAAGATGCGACACACTGTATATTTCATAGTCCAGGGGGTTGGTATTATCCACCACCAGATGGTACTCGCTGGTCAGTTCGCTCATCGTGATGCGTTCAGCCGAACGAGGAAAAAGATTAACCGCCGGCGTACAGTGCAGCGCCAGATGGCTTTTATCAATCACACTTTCGAGATCATCATGACCTTTATCCAGCAGCAACAGAATTTCCATCTGCTGTTGTCCGTTAAGCTCCCTGAGCAGGGGTTTCATGCCCCGGGTGATAAAAAACAGGAACCGTGACGGAAAAGCGAAATATTCCTGAAGTAACCGGTAGCCGGAAAAGTTACGCAGGTCGTCGGGAAGCAGCGCTTCATCTTCATTAAAACCCTGCTGTAACAGAGCACTTTCTTCCAGTAACAGACTTTGTTGATTATCGCAGCTGCGGTAGAGCACACCCACGCAGTGTTCCATCAGTAATTCCATCAGGCCTGTTGCCTGAATATCCTGCCCGCTAAGATGAAAAGAGATGCTATCAATATCCAGCTGATTGAGTGGGATACTGCCAGTGGTCGTCAACCGGATACGCAACGCACGTATTGCCCCGCGCTGCTGAAGCTCTCCGGAAGGGACGGGAAGATCTGCCGGGATGCCTGCCAGTTCCGCGTCACTGATTTGCAATGGCAACAGTGATACATCATGCGCGGTACGGTATTTACAACTGATCCCTTTGCTCTTCATCACCTGATTTTCAATCAGTGAGCCGTGGGGAATGGAAAAACCATTACTGATATTCCCTTTGGACGGGTCAGGCTGAAATTCAACAATCGCCATCGACGGCGTGGGCGAAAGATAGTTTGGGTAGAGCATTTCCAGTAGTTGCTGAGTAAAACGCGGAAACTCAGCATCCATTTTCAGCTGTACGCGGGAGGTAAGAAAGGCGAAACCCTCCATTAAGCGCTCAGTATAGGGATCGGAGACTTCAATACCACGCATCCCCAGCCGGCCGGCAACTTTGGGATAACGTTCAGCAAACTCTGCCCCTATTTCGCGCAGGTAGAGCAGTTCGCGATTGTAATAGTCGAGTAGTTTCGGATTCATGATTAACCCAGGTCCTGTAAGTAGAAACGACTATGTTCCAGGTCGAGATCGGTACGAAAAAGGAAAGCCAGTGGCCAGGGAACGCACCACAGATTGCCTTTTATCTCAATGCTTAACGTATTATGTGTATTCATTGATTTAATCTCTGTAATACAGTGAATCCGCAGGTCCTGAGGAATAATACGGGGCTCAAATTTCAGAATTGCCCTGCGCAGATTTTTATGGACGTCATCCCACACAATTTCTGACATTCGTTTCCCCGCAAGTGGCTCAATACCAAAATTGATAACAGAGTCCCGGGCCCGGGAAAAAGGGCGAAAGTCATGCTGGCTTTCGTTATTGATTGAGTTAAATAACCATTGAAGGTCCCGTAATACCTGCCGACGCAGTATCTGATGAGTGACGATGTTGCGGTTCAGCTCTGGTTGCTGGTTCTCCGGGTTATCATCGGTCAGCCTGTCGAGCAACCCGGGGGACATCTGGTCTCCTGAATTCAGACGATCAGCATTGCTGCGGTTTTTATAGCCGGAGAGATACATTGAGGTGCTGTCTTGCTGCCGGGAGTGGTCTTTACTCATTGGTTATCCTGTTCAGCGACCAGGGGCTCCTGCCGGTAGCGGCTGATCATGCTCTGTCGCTAGTGGCGTTTGTGCCGGATCACGTAGTTGCGGGTTGATGGATGAGACCAGTTGCCAGCTGATGGCGTCGGCAGAATATCCGGTCTCCCAATACTGACGGGCCTTTTCAATCAGGGAATCACGGGCCTGCTTGTCATTAGCCTGCTGGTGGGAGCTTTTCACCAGTACCTGGCCGGTAAAACGCCAGACCTGGTCGTGCGCATCCCAGGGTAAAAGAAGCCAACTGCTGGCATCGGCGGCATTCGCCAGAATCAGGCGTTGATTATTGGCGGTGACTACCTGAATGTTGTTATTTTTTTTCGCGCCCGGCGGCAGGTCCGCCAGCGGGTAACCTTCCCGGAACCACAGCGGTTGTCCGTCGGCTGGCTGAAGGGCGCTCTGCACTTCTCCCAGGCCATTGAGCCAGCCATCACTGTCACACTGGCTCTGTTTACTGTCGACGCTGATAAGCACATTGCTGCCGGGTTCAGTTGACCAGTAGGTGCGGAAGTGACAACCGGCTGAGGTGGCAAAACGCTGCCAGGGGGTGGTATCGGCAACGGCCGGTTCAGGTGCGGATATAGACATTTTCCATTGTTCATCTGCTGTTACGCTACCTTTTGAGACGGGCTTGCCGGTAGCGTCGATTAAGGTCCAGCGCAGTGTGGAAAGCTTTTTACACTGGCTATGCAACAGATTGCCAGCCTGAGGGATAAACTCACGTAAGGCATCTTCGCGAAGTGCCCCTGAGGGTTCTATATGAATTGCGACAGTGTCATCACACCAGTTTTTTACCTGTGAGTTGGGGACGTTATCGAGCCAGGCACTGAGCCTGGTGGCAGGGGACCAGATAATGCGTACACTTTTTGCCTGAGCAACGACAGGCAGACAGACTAACAACAGGACTATCCACACTTTCATGATAACTTCCGTTTAATTTTGTTGTGACAACAATATGCGCTGAGCATCACTCAGTGAGCTGAGCAGGGTGGTATCCTGGGGCTCTCCAACCCAGACGGCCAGGGCGCTGAAATTATCCGGGTTCTCTGCAGGTTTCATTTTATGCAGTAAAGAAAGCCATTCTGCCGGGGTGTTAACCATCCTCAGAGACTGCTCAAGTTCGGGAATACTCAGTTCATGCCAGAAACCGTCAGTGCACAGCAGAAAAACATCGCCATTCTCAAGTGGCAGAACGTCGCTATAACTCGCTTCACGTTCTTCACTCATACCTAACGCGAAATACAACAGGTTCTGATTGATCCCCTCGGCTTTATGACCAGCATCCAGCATTTGCTGAGCCAGACTGTGATCGCTGGTCACCTGCATCAGATAGCCGCGGCGGAACAGGTAGAGGCGGCTGTCGCCAGCATGTGCCCAGTAAGCCAGTTGATAGTCGCGATCGATAAACAGGCTAACCAGCGTTGTGCCCATTTTATTTATCTCCGCATTGGCCGTTTGTTGCTGTTTAATCGCCTGGTTTGCGGAGGTGATATAGCGGCGGATATGCTGGGCATCGAGATGATTCTCACCGTCAAACTGTGCCAGTATGGTCTCACAGGCCAGACGTGCGGCCGTATCGCCGCCAGGCGCACCCGCAATGCCATCGCACATGACGAAACAGGCAGCGCGTTTACCGAGGGAATTGCCGAGCTGATCCTGATTCGTGTTGCGCAGCCCCTGATGCGTGGTTGAAGCGAACGTAATATTCATCATTTATCCGTTTTTTTGGTTTGCAGATCTTTGTAGTGATTCACTTCAACGTCATAGGCATGGAGGAAGGCCTCGCCAAACAGCGTATGGAAGTCGTCATCGATTTCGTTGGCAGTGGTCTGAAAGCGTTTTACAAAATAATCCCATAGGGCGGCTTTACGGGATGAGGATAAAAAATGGCGACCCTGTCCCTCCTGTCTGGCAAGCTTTTCCAGTTGCTCAGGATTGAACGACTGCAGCATGGCGGCGATAATGGCGCGGATACCGGCAATCATTCCAAGCTGATGGGCCTGAAGATCGATGAGTGCATCACGTACCGCTTTTTCCGGTTCCATAAAGCCGGGCATCTGGCTGCCAAACATCTGTACCAGGACGGTTTTACCGGACGGTAGCAGCTTAAACGGGTTGTTGGCTTCTTCCAGAATCATCGTCATCTCTGCATTAACACCCCGCTTGAGCATGGAGCGTGAGGACAGCAATGCTACGGTGCCTTGTGAAAACAGACTGAGTAACTGACCCAGCAGAAACATCTGGTCTTTACCAAAGTGGGGTTTGATTTCCATATCGGTGAGATCAGCCCCTTCCAGCAGCGCCTGTAACAACTCGCCATCCAGTCCTGCCGTTTTTTCTCTGCGCCGCGGCCCGGAAGATTTGTAAGACACCGGGTCGATACTCATACGACCAATGGGCGCGTGGTTTGTATTGCTGAGTGCTTGTTCTGAGACCCTGGGAGCCGGCGGAAGATTAGGGTCCGGCGCTGCTGCTACAGGTGGTTCAGGTTTCAGCTCAGGGGGTGTCCGGGCTTCCGCCTGAGGTGGGGGATCTGGCGAATATTCCACATCAGGGGGCGTTAACGGTGAAGGGGCCACCGCCCGGGATGTCGTCGGAAGCTCCTGTTGAGTATTTCCATTATCCGCTGAGAGTGGTAACACCCCGGAGCTGATATCAGCGGGTTGCAGGGCTGGCCCGTTGCGGTGTTTAGCTGACCGGAACAGGTCAGGGGGGGTTAATGGCTGAGCCTCTCCGGACATAATCCCGAAAGGGTCAGTATCATCACTGCTGTCATCACTGATGTTATCTCCAAACAACGCCAGCGGATCGATTTCTTTATGCTGTTCATTATCAGGGTGTATTACCCGCGGTTGTTCTTTCAGAGTGCTGGGGGTGGTATCGGACAGAATGGTTTTCTGCCGGAAAATATCGTTGTTATCAAACAGGCGCGCAGGATCGGTTTCCCGCGTGCTTAATTGCTGAAGACTGGTAAATTGTTCTTCGTGTGCCAGTGGGTCGGCTGGATTCAGTGGCTTATTATCAGGTTGTGTCAACGGATTGTCGTGACTATCCACACGAGAACTTTCAGATTCTGGTGGCGTGAACTCCCTTGACAGACTGTCCCAGATTTCACCGGGAATGTTATCAGCGTTTTTTTTTGGCGGCTGTGAGGCAGATTTCGCCTGCACGGGTTGTGACTGAGCAGAGCTGGCTGCGGGAACCGGTTTATCGACCCCACTCACTGCCAGAGTATAATCACCGATCCCCAGTATATCACCCTCCTGCAGTTCCACCTGACGACCGTGCTCCAGAGGAAGGCCATTAAATTCAACGTTAATCACGTTACCGCGATTGGTTATCCGGCATCCACCATCCGCTGCCGTATGCACCAACAACTGCAGACGTGATATCGTGCGGCTCTCATCAGGAAGAACAAAATTGTTATCTTCACTGCGGCCAATGGTGCCTCCCGGCGGGTAGAAATCGAAGCTACTCTGCGGGAGCTGAACGCCACTTTTACTTTTTACAATCGTGAATCACATGTCATCACCTGAATAATTTTGCACAGGACAAAGGGCGCCTGATAACACCACGAACAAAAAATTCAGCCAGTGGCGGCAACCTCCGTAGAGGCTGCCGTCCACCATCAGGCAGTTGCGTTCTTTTTGATATCCCAGCTGAATGTGGTATCGGCGCCGGCGGTACCGTCATCGTTTTGCTGGGTATAGGTGCCTTCCACATGCGATGCCTGGAAGGTGTACTCAATACCCACGGTATCGTCGTCGAGGTTACCGGTATGCTGCACGCTGGTGACCAGAACTTCGGACAGCACAATCTTTTTGTAGACCATCTGCGTACCACCCGCTTTGCAGACGTTAAATTCGACACTCGGAATGTGCTTGCCGTTTGAGCAGTACAACATCAGCGTCGGCATTGCTTTGTCGATACGAGCGTGAACGTGTAAATCCTGATAATTCACTTTACCCGCACCGCCACCGCCGCCGACGCTCATATTGTTAGGTTGGTTAGCACCCCAGTTAAAGGAAAGGATATCGATCCATCCTTCGTGAGCAGCGTCTTTTGATTCACCAGTAACGCCTTCAGGTTTAAGAAACATTGCAATAGCCATGTTGTTACTACTCCTTCGGTTGATTAACTACGTGATTACTATTGAAAGAAAACCGGGCGTGGGAACGTCCCGCTCACAGAAAATTACCCCTGACCCTTATTGAGCGAGGGTAATTTTGATACCAGACGTAAAGAGACCGTCAGACCTTCGAGCTGATAGTGAGGGCGCAGGAAGAATTTTGCTGAGTAATAGCCGGGGTTATCTTCCTGCTCCTCGACGGTGACCCGCGCATCGGCCAGTGGCTTGCGCGCTTTGGTCCCCTGGGTTGAGTTCACCGGATCGCCGTCGACATAACGGACGATCCACGAGTTTAGCCAGCGCTCCATGTCCTCGCGTTCCTGAAATGAACCAATCTTGTCGCGCACGATACACTTCAGGTAATGCGCGAAGCGGCAGCACGCGAACAGATAGGGTAAACGCGCCGCTAGCTGTGCATTCGCCGCGGCATCCGGGTCGTGATAATCTTCCGGTTTTTGCAGCGACTGAGCGCCAATAAACGCGGCGAAATCGGAGTTCTTGCGGTGAACCAGCGGAATGAAACCATTTTTCGCCAGTTCTGCTTCACGACGGTCGCTGATGGCGATTTCGGTAGGACACTTCATATCTACGCCGCCATCATCAGTTGGAAAAACGTGGCACGGCAGATTCTCCACTGAGCCGCCGGATTCGACACCGCGGATCGAAGTACTCCAGCCAAACTGTTTGAATGAACGGTTGATATTGGTTGCCATCGCGTAGGCGGCGTTGGACCAGGTATAGTTTTTGTGCGTAGCCCCCTCGGTTTCCTCTTCAAAGTTGAAGCTGTCCACCGGGTTGGTGCGTGCGCCATAAGGTAAACGTGACAGAAAACGAGGCATAACCAGGCCGATATAGCGGGTATCTTCACTTTCGCGCAGAGTGCGCCAGGCCGCATATTCGGTGTTGGTAAAAATTTTAGTGAGATCCCGTGGATTGGCTAGTTCCTGCCAGGACTCCATTTGCATCGCGCTTGGTGCGGCACCGGTAATCACCGGACAGTGGGCAGCGGCACCAATTTTTGCCAGTTCTCCCAGTAATTCCACATCTGGCGGGGAATGATCAAAATAGTAGTCGCCGACGAGGCAGCCATACGGCTCTCCGCCAAACTGACCATATTCTTCTTCATAGATTTTCTTAAACAACGGGCTTTGATCCCAGCCAACGCCTTTATAGCGCTTCAGGGTCCGGGCCAGTTCCCTTTTACTGATATTCATCACCCGAATTTTCAGCTGTTCATCGGTTTCGGTGTTATTGACCAGATGGTGCAGACCTCGCCATGCGCCTTCCAGCTGCTGGAAGCTTTCGTGATGAATAATCTGATTAACCTGTTGCGATAGCTTTGCATCTATCTCAGCGATAAGCGCCTGAATCGTGCGGTAGGCGTCATCGGAAACCGGCAGGGTATTTTCCAGTGCCTGGCTTGCCAGTGTTTGTACTGCACGAGTAATAGCATCGCGAGCCTGATCGTTGTTAGGACGAAACTCCTTGTTCAACAGGGCGCTAAATTCATCTTCGGTAACACTGAGACTTTGCGGGGTCGCGCTTTGTTGTGAAACGTTACTCATCATCTTTCTCCTTTTCACTGTCCACATGGGTTTCGCTGGCAGATTGCTTCGCTGCGGAGAGGGATTTCAGCAATGTCGGGTTTTTCAGAACTTCAGCGATTAACGCCTCAGCCCCATTTTTGCCGTCCATATAAGAAAGCAGGTTGGAGAGCTGGGTCCGGGCTTCCAGAAGTTCGTTTAAGGGGGCCACGCGACGCACTATGGCGTCCGGCAGGAAGTCATCCATGCTGTTAAAGGTAAGATCGACACCCAGCTTGCCTTCCCCCGTCAGGGTGTTATCCACGTGATAAGCGAGGTGTGGTTTCATGGACTTCATGCGTTCATCAAAATTGTCGATATCGACTTCCAGAAACTTACGTTCTGTGACCTCCGGCTGGGGTTCTGTGGGCTGTCCCACTAAATCAGCCATCACCCCCATGACAAAAGGCAGCTGGATTTTGCGCTCTGAGCCGTAGATCTCTACGTCGTATTCGATCTGCACACGTGGCGCGCGGTTACGTGAAATAAATTTCTGTCCGCTACGGGCACGTTTGATACTGGGGTAATTAGCCATAGTGTTTCTCCGTCAATAAAAGCAAAGAACTGGATGGGATTTACTCTCCCGTGCGGCCAAAAAGGCCCTGTAACTGATTTACGGCGTCCGGCGCTAAATCGCGAATAATCTCCAGGAAATCGAGTTGAATAAGTCGCTGAACACGTTCCAGCATGATTGGTGCCGGGTGGCTGGGTTCGTGCTCCAGAAAGTAGACGCGGATCTTCTCCAGCATCAGCTCCGCGTCAGCACGTGATTGCAGACTGACCTGACGCCAGTCGGTAAGCGCAGGCGGGCTCTCTTTCGCGGAAGAGGCCGGCTGGACAGATAATGATTCACCCTCTGCATCATTGCTGGTCAGCAATGTTTCTTTCTCTTCAGGCAACGGACAGTACGGCAGCAGCAGTGAAATACTTTTTTCTATCATGCTGATATCCGGCCGGTCAGCGGGCTCAAGATATTGTGCCAGTATGGATTTTAGTGACTGAAGTTGGGTGTATATGGTGCGTACATTGATGGCCCCGGCATTACCGTGTTGCCTGAGCTCTTCGCGCAAGCGTGTCGTGCCGCCGGGAAATCCAGGGATTTCGCTTTTGCTGCCATCCAGCAATGAGGTGGCATCGCGGAACGAAATCTCGCCGGTGTTGCTTTTAATCAGCCAGCACTGGCGTAACGCAACCGCGAGTGAAGATTGTTCACTGAGTGCCGCCAGTGCGCTGGCACGGAGCATGGGATCTGGCTGACCGTCAAACTCCAGCGGAGGGTGCAGACTTTGCCAGTAGCGTTCAAGGGACAGAGTGAGCAGTGTCAGACCGCTGGCGAATCCGCTCAGACCCCGGGTGTAGGTCCAGGCTTCTGTGAGAATCAGAATCAGACGGATATCGCGGGTACGCTCCAGTAGATCCAGCGCCTGACGGGCCACCAGTGGCCAGTCCGGAGGCTCTGCCGGAATGATAGTTTCACCAAATTGCTGTTCAGCTTTACCATTACGCGCCTGGTCCAGTGCCATAAATGCGGCGTCATATTCAAGATTGTCTCCGCAGGGGGCATCTTCCCGCAGTGGGATAAGCAGCTTTTCGACATTCATCAGTTAACCTTCTGTACGATTAAGACTGGTTAAACAGTGGCGGGTGCAATCCGTTGTGATCCCCTCGTCTGGCATGCGGCGGATTAAATAACCGAAAAAACAGTCGGGTAGTAAAATTGCCACTGTGCGAATGGGTGTAAAATGCGCTTCCGTCGCTTTGATTGGTCCACCAGAAACTGCTGTACTGCAGCGGGTCAAAATAACTTTCTACCTGAGGCCAGTTGAGATGGCAGGGGACATCCTGGTAACCGATAATATCCAGCACGTCTGAGCGCAATCCGCTGTCCGGTTCAGGTATCGGAGGCATGCCCGCCAGTGCGCGGTCAAACTGATCGCCGGAATAACGATTCTGTACTGCCATACTGAGCGTCTTACCCAACTGGTAATACCAGTCTCCCGCCATACGCAGCCGTAGTGAATGCCACTCTTCCAGTAAATAAAGCTGCATCACGCATACCGGATACTGACGGCCCACCCGATCCCGTGCAGGTAACAGGCAGCCCATTTGTATGACGGGAACGCCAAGAGAGGCTGGAATAATAAAATTCCATAGCGGAGCTTTAATAAATTGTGGGGAGGTGCCTTTATCCGCTCCCTCAGTTGTGCGCATACGCTCTATCCCGTTCTGAAACCAGCGGGACCAGCTATCAATCAGCCCGGGAGGCAGCCGTCTGCGCATAAAATCGCCACTGCCGGGTAACTTTCCGTACCATCCTGGAGCAGGGAAGTGACTCATGATATTTTTCCTCTCACGGACTAAGGGCAGCTAAAGGCCGGCAGCTGTAGCGGGTTACGAATACTGTTCGGCGTATATTCCAGTACCACCTGACGCCCGCCGATGATGAAGGTGGCGAGATGGCCGGACCGGTTATTACCCGGACTGATTCGCGCTTTATCAAACAGGCGGTTTAACGCCCAGGGGCCGGTGGTATTCAGTGTGCTGGTGGTACCATCTGTCAGACCGATCTGCAGGCGAACTTGCTGAGTATTACCGCTGCCCGGCCAGCTGACGATTTGTGGCGTCTGCGGCCCGTGGCTGTAACGAATAATTTGCCCATCCACGTCGAGGGTCAGGTTCAGAATGGCGTTATCCATGCTGACCGGGGTAATGGTCAGTCGATAAGATGGGGAGGCCGAACCATTGGCAAATAACGCCTCACGTATCGCCTGAGCCTGCTGGAAAGGGCGCAGCAGTGAAACACCCCCCGGCAGGCTTTTGCCGTCGACCCCCGGTGAGTAACGCCAGCTGCTGTGAGTGGTATCTACTTTGTTTGCCAGGTTTTCGCGGAAGAAGCTATCCATCAGGCCGGTCCCGGGGGCAAACACGCGGGCCAGATCGTCTGGCGTCACATCCACAGCAGAGTGCGGGGCAAAAGGGTAACGACCGGCGATGGCCTGGCGGCAGAAACTGCCGACCTCAACATCTGCCCGCTTTTGCACATTGTTCATATTGCGTTTTTGGGTATCGCTGCTGGCGCCCAGCACCAGGGACGTCAGAATGCTACGGAATGGTTCCGGCTGACGACCGGCATCTGCCTGCATACGCGAAATGATTTCGCTTTGTGGTGGCGCCATGCCACTGTTACTGGCGTCCTGCACAGCGGTCAGGTAGTTGTAGAGATCGTCGATATCTTTGAGCTGCGCATCAAACGGAATAGAACCGGTCTGAGCATCACTGGACTGAGCCTGTTCAATGATTGGCGCGAAATGTGCCATCACCATCTGCTCCGGTGCCTGAATATTGCCATCCTGTGCAGCCTTTCTGGCACGGAATAAGGCCTGTAGTGTGGCCGTCGCATTGTTGTTAACGTAGTGGGTACTGCGTTCCAGCAGAGACGGTTTCTCTTTTTTCTGTTGTTTTTCCAGCGTCAGGTTGCGGCTGAGGTTGATTATCATCAGACGCAGGGGAGAGGTACGGCCCGACAGCATCCGGGCTGCGTTAATTCGCGATTCAATACCCGCGACAGGCTTCAACTCAATGTCCTGCAATAACCCATCCCACTGCTGTATGTAATCCGCCATGTAGAGACGGCGTACTGTATTTTCGAGAGTTTTTTGCTCCTCCGGCGTTTCGCTGCGTGACAGCACCCATTTGTCTTCATTCAGCAGGCTGGTGGACACATTGCTGATATTACTGTTGAACAACCCCCAGTAACCTGCCGGTGTATAGAAACCCGGGATTGCATCAGTCAGTGGCCGACCACTTTTACGGGCAAACACCAGCTCGGTTTGAGAACCGCTGAGATCTGTCAGGCTGACTCCCTGGGTAATCCGCGGGATAAGCAGACGTTTCAGGCGTCCGTAAACCCGGGCTGACAACGGCGAACGGTTGATCATGTCTATCTGGCGCACCACCAGGTTGTCGTCACGTTCAAAAGGCGATGCATTGATCTTATTGTCAAGCAGCTGTCCCAGATGGTAGTCCAGTGCCTGAAGTGCAGATTGAGCGGTATTTGCCCCCTGGGTTCGTTGCACATTAAGCATTATCCAGGCGTGCAGAAATTTGCCATCGTAATGTTGTGGAAGATAGAGCATCTGATAAGCCTTGAGAGCCTCATAGCTGTAATCCACATCACTGCCGTTATCGTTACGTACCCAGTCAGTGATATTGCGTGAAATTACCGGCAACAGCATTTGCTGCAGTGCACGCTGGTAGAGTGAATCAGATGCACTACTGACTTCCGTTCCGCGATACAGGCCTGCACGCCAGCTGTAGGGAGGAGCGGTGAGATCATCAATGTTTTTACTGTCAGGCAGATGCGCAAGGTTATCCAGCAACGGCAGTAGTACAAACAGATCGCTGGTCGTTAGTGGCGGCAGGGTTTTTGCTTGTTTTTCCACTAGCGGAACGCGCTGCTGCACTGTCGCCAGATAGTTTTTATTGTGCTGATAACTGGCTGTCCACCAGATCACGGCAATCAGCAGGGCTACCCCCAACAATGCGTAAGCTGACCAGTAAAGCATCCGGCTTCGATACTCCCACCAGCGATTCACTCCCGCCAGCCCTGCCTCCCTGAACACCACATCTTCCAGCAGCCGGTGAAGGAAGAAACTTTGACCCCGTCCGGCCGGCACCGGTGAGGGTGGATCCTGCGGATCCCAGGGTTTGTCACTCTCTTCTTCATGAGAAGGCAGTGCAGGCAAACCCAGCGCTCGACTCATCTGCCCCATGACCCGATCAAACGGTAATCCTTCCCGGGTACCACTGGTAAAGTAGACGCCCCGCGGAACCAAAGTGGTTTCATAGCCAGTGACAGCGAATACGACACTCAGGTAGTGTTGCAGCAAGGGTTTGAGGGTCAGAAACTCCTGAGGAAACAGGTACATTTCCGCACGTTTCAGGGCATCATGTTCGCTTATCATCAAATCGGACAGACCCGCCTCCAGCCTCCTGTGCAGACGGTTAAACTGGTATTCAAATTCCTCAGACAGATTGTGGATCGGCTGTTGCCAGGGCCAGGTAAATCCCCAAATCTGGTCGCGCTGCGCTTTATTCATTGCACTGAAAGAGGAGGTAAACCCTTTCAGCAAATCGGTTTTGGTGACCAGCACGTACACCGGGAAGGGGATAGCAAGCTGTTCACGCAACTCCAGCAGACGTTTGCGTAGTGAGGTCGCTTGCTGATGCCGGGCTTCCTCCGGTTCACTGAGCAAGTCTGACACGCTGATGGTGATAATGGCTCCGTTAACCGGCTGGCGCGGACGGTATTTTTTAAGAAGAGCGATAAAACTGCGCCATTCCCCCGCATCCTGCTGTTTATCACTCTCCTGGGTGGTATAGCGCCCGGCGGTGTCCAGCAGCACCGCTTCATCGGTAAACCACCAGTCGCAGTTTCGGGTTCCCCCTACGCCCCGCAGAGCATTCTTACCAAAATGATCCGCGAGTGGAAAGTGCAGACCCGAGTTTACCAGGGCGGTGGTTTTCCCCGAGCCGGGGGCGCCAATCAGCATATACCACGGTAGCTGATAGAGATATTTACGGTCGAAACGTTGTAACCATTTCGGACGGAAACGGCTCTCCGGCCGGTTAAAACGAGCCTGACGTAATAGCTGAGTTGCTTCGCTGAAGCGTGCAGCGAGCACAGGATCCTGGCTGCTGTTTTCCTGCGGAGCCTCTTCTGCCGGAGCAGGCTCCAGTTTTCTGACCAGCCGGCGGTTCTGCCAGCGACGCCACAGACGAGGGACCAGTCGAAATAAAACCCAGAACAGATAGAGCACACCAATAGCAATAAAGCGATTGGTCTCAGACTCCAGAGGACGATAATCACCAATCGCTACCAGCGGTCCAATAGTCCAGATGAGCAGGCAGACCGCGGTAATACCAACGACGCCCCACAACAGCCGGCTGCGGATAATTGAAAACATAGTCCGAAACATGATCTGCCTTTCCTTATTTCACGCTATTCAGTTCAGCCTGAGTTTGTTTGGGGGCAACCAGCAGCGTGATTTCCACCCGGCGGTTACGGGCGCGGTTAGCATTGCTACTGTTAGCGACCAGAGGGTTGCTTTCCCCCCGACCTTCGGCCGTGATGCGCCCGGGATCGTGCAGGTGTTCACCCAGCATTTGCTGAACTGACTGCGCACGGGCCATCGAAAGTTCGTAGTTGGAACTGAAACGTGCACTGCTAATCGGTACGTTGTCGGTATAACCGGTGACCAGGATCTGACCTTTAACGTTATCCATCGCCTGAGCAATACGGTCGATCACCGGACGATAGCGACTGCGGATAGTCGTCGAGGCGGAACTAAACAGTCCGTCGCCGCGCAGCAATACCACGCTTTGTGTCGCTTCATCACGAACGGATACCAGGCCTTCGGCAATTTCCGGTGCCAGAAAATGCCTTAAATTGAGTGGCGGTTCAGCAGGTGCAGCCGGGCGTGCAATATCCACTTTTGGCAGTTCAGTCTGATAAATTGCCGACAGCACCGGAGCGGTAAAGTGACTGAGCCGCCAGTTAAGGCTGATGTAAACCAGACAGCCCAGCAGGGCCAGCAGGGCTGCCAGGCTCCACAGCGGAATCAGAGGGCGCCAGAGTTTCTGCTGAACCGGGGCGTCAACCGGCTGCGGTGAAAGCGGCGTCGGATAGGGTCCGCGTACTGAACGAATCAGCTGTAACAGGCGTAGCTTCAGGGTTTCCAGTTGGGTACGCCCGTTTTCCATGATTCGGTAACGCCCTTCAAAACCGAGCAGCAGGCAGGCGTTCATCAGCTCCAGCAGTAAAATATTTTGCTGCGGATGACGCGAGAGTCGGGCCAGCAACTGAAAAAACTTTTCACCACCCCATGTTTCATTATGAAACGTGACCAGAAGGCCGCTGCGTGGCCAGACGTTGCGGCTGCCCCAGGGGGTCAGCGCCGCAGCTTCGTCCAGTGAAGTACACAGGCAGTAGCGGGCGCCCACGATGGTTTCATAAGGGAGCTGTGCCTTCTGGCAGGCCACTTCGAAATGACGTACTAAATCAATCAGCTGCTGACGCAAATCGTTCGGATTATTGTGTGACACTGAATTACGAATCTGAGAGATGGCGTTGATTAACGGATTAGCCAGTGTGACCAGTGGGTTTTCGTCTGATGCAGGCTCATTAGCACCATCGCCGTTGACTGAAAAGGATTGCATCATTGCTCTGCCTCTTTGTCTGCTCAGTTGCGGGAGTTACGCAATGCCCAAAGTTGAAGATCCAGACCCGGGAAGTCACCCGCAAGGTGTAGGGCAAAAGCTTCAGACTTCGCCATTTGTTTCCATAGTTCGCTTCCGCGCTCCAGTTCAAAATAGATATAGCCTGAGTGCCACGGGATCTGACGTGGGGCAGAGGGCATGACCCGTAACCCGATACCCGGCAGTTGTAATTGCACCAGGTCGCGAATACGGGTTACCGGGGCAATTTTCATCTGGGCAGGGAAGTGGGTAATCAGGGTTTCTCCCGGTAGATCGGCGCGGACGGCAAGGACAAAACCGTAATCCCGAATCAGACTGACATCGGAGACGGTGGCAACGTACAGACCATGGGAGCGTTCGGTGAGTGTCAGTTGCAGCGCGTTCTCTTCCATCACCAGCGACAGGCTCTGGCGTAACTGCAGCATCAGGCGGCTGAAACTCAGATAGAGATTATCGTGATCGTAAACCGGTAATTTGTCGCCGGGGCGTCGTGTGGGTGACCAACTGGTCAGCTCGGTGGCGAATTGCAGCCAATCACTGAACAGGCGCTCAGGGTGCAATTGCGGTAACCGCCGTATGTGGTCTACCTGGCCAATGTAGCGATTAATCAGCGTTAACAGCATGAAATCGATCATTTCGGTATTACCGCCACGCCCGGCCTGTTGCAGACGTTGCCCCATTTGTTCGCTGCGTTGGGCCAGAATACCCTGCATGTCATTAAGAAAACCGGTGATTGACGGTGAAATATGGCAGTTAAGTAACGGCGGTATAAAACCGGTATCCAGTTGCAGACTACGATCTTTACCGGTGCCCTTGACCCGGGCGACGCTGACTGCAGTCCACTCGGCATTTACATCGGTGGCAGGCATCAGACTCAGGCGCAGCCGGCCAAACTGCATTGCGGCCCGGCCGACGGCAGATGCATTGAGATCGTCCACTTCACGATCTTCACTCAGATAGCGAGCCAGAGAATCGGCCGCTTCATTGAATATCACTTCCGTGCGACCTTTACGTTGTTCAGGTAACGCCAGCACGATAGTGATCTCTTCTGTCACCCCGGAGAGGTCGAGGGGAACAGGCGCATTATCCGGATGGCTAATCGTAAAGGGTGTTCCGTCGGGCATGATGCCGCTGGCTTCAGCTATCGCCAGCTTTCCCTGACGCAGCAGCGCATTATCAATACTCAGCGTCATAAATCCCCAATGCCAGGGACACTGCAATTTTCCCCAACTGCGGCTGTAAGCCTCAAGCCAACGTTCAGATTGTTGAAAATGATGGGGACGTAAAAACATCCCTTCGCTCCAGATAACCTTATCTGCTGTGTTCATATTGCCTTCCGGGTGTGACGGTTAATCATCCGTCGGTTTGTATTGCAGCCCGCCAGCAGTGGCATCGACTACGCCCTTCATTTCATCAGGAGAGAACTGCCAGAATTTGTAGAAATTGGTAGTCAGTGGGGCTGGCAGTGGTAACGACAGACGCCAGCTTTTGCCATTGATTGACTGATATTCGGCAATGATTCCGATGAAGCGCGCTTCCGGGGGGGAATTCCCCTGCAGTATTTTATCGCCGGCCTGTTGAGTCAGGAAAAACTGCCGACTCTCCAGCACATCACCGCCAGTCACGTTTTCTGCGTTGTTTTGTAAAGAATAAAAGTCTGCCGACATAAAATTGGCGTCTGAACGTAGCAAAAATACCCGTATCTTCAGTGGTGCCCCGTTATTGGTGGCGGACGTTCTGTTAAAGGTCAGTTTCCAGTTGGCTGGCACCTGCCGTGCTGAAGACATACAACCTGCCAGACAGAGTATCAGTAGCCATAACAGGCTGATTCGTAGAACGTTAACTCGCCTCATGACCGGACTCCTTAGCGAATAACCCAGGTTCCTGACTTGCTGTTACGGCATGCCTGACCGGTACCCACACCGACGCACTGTTTTTGCTGAACGCGGCGTTTCGGTTCAGGAACCTTGATCGTGTCCTCATAACGATCGGCCGGGACCGCTGCTCTGAACTGGATATAACCGATAAGCTGTTTGTTATCATCGCCGGCAATGGCCAGCCATTGATTCTCAACCAGACCCAGCACCGTAAGGCTTTGACCGGCGGTGAGATATTTAACCCGATCCCCACTGAAGTCAGGTTTACTGATCACCGAGGCGTTGTAGAGTGCGCGGTATTCCGCATTGACAGGGGTAAATTGCCACGGGGCCTGCACGGAGTGGCGATGGACCAGTGCTACGCCATTGACGGTTGTGGTCTCTATGGGATTAGGATCGACCGGCGGCGGGGATTTGCATCCTGCAGTAATAAGCACCAGTAGTGTTGCGATAGCTGCGAAAATAATTTTTATTTTTTTCATAATGTTAACGCCGGTATCCTTTGAGCATGATAAAACGCAGTCGTTAGCGGGCAAGCAGTGAAACAATGGTCTGGCTGGGAGAGATACGAACCCCCGGGGCGTTATTAGTATTTTGCTGGGTTACGCTGGTTAAACGGGTGGCTGGCATGCCTTGTAGCAACAGCGTGCTACAACCCGTGATATGCCGCGAGGGACCCATTACTGTCTGAGAGATAACGCCGCCCAATACTCCGGCTTCATCGCCCTGCGTTATCGGGGTGATGGTCGCCATATTATGTGCCGGCCCGCCAGCGAACAGGATGAAAGGAATATTAGGTATAGCGGTCGGCCCGGGCGCCAGATTGACGTAAGTCGCTGGTACCGGGTTTTTACATACATCGGCCATTGCCTGATCGGTTCCGCCAGACTGACAGTTTGCAAACATACTTTCCTCCACGGTGAAAGATTCATTAACCGATATGAATCTGCTTGCCATCGACCCGGGTCAGCGTTTCACTGCTGATAAAGGTGGCAGGGGCATGCAGACGGGTAAAGTCGCTGGTTTTTATATCCAGTTGTCCGGCCCGGACTTGTTCAGTTTCAATGGTCCTGCGCATCAGCCGGTGGCTGACCTGACTGAGACTCTCCCAGACACTTTCACAGCGTTTGCCAATAAACCGGCTGACACTGATCCAGGCAGACAGTGATTTCCCGCTGTATTTCATCTCTTCGACATGGCAGTCGCCTTTACCGGCGGTGAGGTTAAACTGCGGGCTGTTGAGGCTGATAGCCTGCGTCGCCTGAATCTGTAGTTCACCTTCGCAATGGATCTGTGCAGGTTGAGTCGGGCAATCACGGATCAGGACCGCCAGCAGCCAGAGCTGCATGCCACTGCTGTGAACCAGCACCAGATCGCCAGGCTCCGGTAGTAGCAGGCAACTGGCAGCACGCTGGCAGCACCAGCGGCGGCCTGCGATCAGTACCTGCACGCTGCCGTCGCTTTCTACGGAAATGACCTTTCCTTGATCCTGCACGGGGGGCTGAATGGGCAGGTACAGCGTTTGATCAACCTGGCTCATGGTAATCCTCTTGTGGTTTAGGGCGCGTTTTGGGTTGCCAGTTCTCTGCGGCAAACAGCGCATCATCCTGTTCAGAAATGCCGTCACGGGTGGAAAAACGACTTTCTTGCTGGCTGGCGCGGTGAAAACGGGTTAGCTGAAACTGTGCGCCGGTAAAGTCGGCATCATCGACCAGCGCATAGGAAAAGTCGGCATAATGCAGGGCGCACTGATAAAACCGGGTTTGCCGGGCACTGGCTTTCTGAAACAGTGCCCGTTGCAGAGAGCTGTTACTGAAGTCACAGCCTGTCAGGGTGGCGTCACTGAAGTTTGCCTGGTTAAAGCAGGCATTACGGCAATCAGTGCCGGTTAACTCACAGCCGCAAAACATTGCCCGTTCTGCCTGAACGCCATCCAGTCGGGTACCGAACAGTGATAAATGGCTGAAGTTGCTGCCTGACAAAGTCGTCCCTGAAAAATTCACCCCTTCCAGACGGCATTTCTGAAACTGACAGCGTTCGAAACGCATATCTGCGTATTGGGCGTCCCGCTGATCACACTCAAAAAAAGTGGTCAGGAAGAAATCACTGGCACTGAAATCGGTTTGGCGTAAATCAGTTTTCATAAAGGTACACTCTTCGCAGCCGGTATAACTCAGTATTGCCTGGCTGAGGCCGACTTCGATGAATGTGCATTGATACAGGGAAGAGAGTTCAAAATTACTGTCATTAAGCGAACAGTTGTTGAATTTTATGGCGACCAGAATCCCGTCATTGAACCGTACTTCGTCAAGAATACACTGATTAAACAGGCATTCTTCCAGGGTGCCATTGTCAAATACTGCTGCTGTCATGTTGCTTTCGTTAAACAGCGTCTCTTTCAGTTGTGTCTGCCTGAAATTACTGCCCTGAAGCTGACATTCACTGAATTGTGTTTCCTGCAGGTTACAACCGGAAAAATCCGCGCCGCTCAGATCGATCTCTGTCAGAATACCCCCCGACAAATCCAGATCTCTAAAGTTACGATCAATTACCTGAATATCTGTAAGGATCTCACCCCGCTTACAGGCTTGCTGAATTGTCTGCGGTGTCATAATTGTCATACGCGCAATCCCTTTCGGCGAGGCACTGTTTTCATACCTTCTGTCAGGCTTTCTTCAAAACGGGTATCCCCGTCAGTGATTGTTTGCGAAAGATCGGCGCGGAACAGGTTACAGTCGCTGAGATCACAACCCTGAAGTTCACTTTTATGTAAATCTGCCCCCAATAACAGACTGCCCCGCAGATCGGCAAAATGCAGTCTGGTGCGAACAAAGCGGCTGTCACGGGTGCGCATAAGCTGCATGCTGGCCTGCTGACAGTTCGCACCACTCAGGTCACAGTTTTCCAGTTGTGCCTGGTCAAAAATTGCCTGCTGCAATTGCTGGTCACGGAAGTTGCATTCTGCCAGGGTGGCACGGTTGAAACGTGCCTGTTGCAGTAACGTCCCGGAGACAAACATGCAGTGTTTCATCCGGGCATCGCTGAAATCGACTTTTCCGGCCTGGCAAGTCACCAGTGAGACGCCGGTCGCGGTTATCCCCCTGAAACTGAAACTATCCAACTGGCAGCGGATAAAATTACAGCTGTTAAGAGTGGCACTGCCTAAATCCAGATCTGACATAGAGAGGTCCATAAAGTCGCAGTTTGCAAGTATCGCCCGATGAAAACGGCAGTGGCGAAGATAGGCTTTACCAATGAACAACCGGGTCAACTGAGCATGGTCAAAAATACAATGCTCAAACTGTGAGTCTTCGCACTCAGTTTCATCAAAGCCACTACCGCTAAAGTCGCTATGCCGGCATTGCGCCAGTGACAGATTTGCTCCATCGAAAAGACAACTTCTGGCGATACTGTGGTGAAATTCCGCCCGTACCAGCACTGCGTTACTGAAATCACATCCTTCCAGCTGGCAGTGACTGAAATCGGTGTTTTCCAGCAGCGCATTCTCAAAATTAGTGCCGCGCAGATCGAGGCCAGAGAGATCAGCCCCGGTAAAGTCATGGCCGCTGGCATCTTTATCGCCGGCCATTAATTCACTTAGCCAAGTCCTGTGCGTTTGAGATTCCTCAGGAGAAAGCCGCGGTGCTGTGTTCTGTTTGTGGGCAGTTAGCCGGTAGTTGTCAAATATCGCTCGTTGGGATTTTTCGTTTTTTTCGTCGCTGCTACCTGGCTGATGGCGGGATGACGCCAGGGTGCTACGCTGTTGGCGATAGTTCTCAATACCAGAAGGCAGCTCATCATCCTCCGGGATTCCGACACTACTGTTTTCCTGATGTTTATTAACCTCGTTCAGCATCTGGTCAAACAGCTCATCACCTTCCTGTTGTTTACGTTTAATGATTTCAGGCAGATTGTCATAGTCATCCTGATCAGGGGCTGATGGCGGTGTAAATGACATCATTGTCTCGTCCACCGGATGGCCCTGTTGTTCCATGCGCTTGCGAAATTCTTCACGCTGATGGTTCACTCCGGCGACCGTATTTTGCATCGCCGGGCTGTCGCTGGCTTCTGGCAGGACAGATTTACTGCGTTTAACGATGGATTCATCAATCAAATCCTGATCGCGCATCGAGGTAAGTACCGCATCTTCGTCGTCACAGCGCAGATGATAAATCTGCTGATAGTAGGGGATATCGTGAGGATTATCCTTCAGCTCCAGCGCCAGCATCAGTGAATCGATATCGCTGGCATCGTCCTCGTTAACTGCTGCACAGCCGTGCCAGATCAGCATCATCTGTTCGAGATGAGGGAAAAAATGTACCGTGGTGGCACGCAGTAAAATTTCTTCAAAACTCCCGGCACGGGTAACAAAACAGCGTGCCTGCCAGAGCGGCAGCGTTCCCTGCTGAACGGGCTTTTCCGGATGCATATTTTCGATGCGCCAGCGGGCACCGGCAGGCAACTGAGGCTGTTCCCTGAACCATTGATCCTGCTCCGCCTGATTAAATACCCGCCAGTCGGTATCCAGCGCAAAGCCAGGATATTCATTTTGTAGCCAGTGCTCGTCATAATTTTTCCCCATCAGTGCATGACGGCGTGGCGTAGTAAAAGAGAGCGCATTAAAACCGGCGGGCAGAGGGGACTGTCCCGGTTCAGTCAGAGGTTGCTGCGGTGATTCAATATTTGGCAGGGCCTGACCATTTTCATTTCCCAGGCCGATACCCAAAGGATTTTCTGCATATGCTTCACCACCGAAGGCGTGCTGCCAGTCGAGGGGAAGCGAATCAAAGGGAAGTGCCACCCCGGGTCGATTATCCTGCCAGACGCGGTCTCCGCTCACCGTTAATTGTTTACGCAGATTGCCCACCTCTATAGTGGCGTAGCAGCGGGTTTTGTCCGGCTGATGGCGCGTCCAGGCAAAGCCGCTAGCGAGAAATTCAGCACAGGCTTTCGGGATTGCCATATCGGGCACCCCATCCGGCGACTGTAATTGTTGCGGAAGTATTTGCCAGAGATCCTGTTCACTGAATAAGCCTGGCTGCGCCCCCATATCCAGTAAAGTAAGCGCTGCAATGCCCAGATAATCTTGCTGCTGCCAGCGATAGGGGCGCTGGAGACAGCTCATACGTAATGGTTTAATAATTTTCATTGCGTACCGCTTATTATTCACTAAGCACTATTAATAATTATGCCAGATATCCTGATGTCTCTATATGCTGGTCAGCAGTGAAGAAATTTTTTAGCAATATATTTTTCAGCCCTATTCGCCGAATAGATCATTTATACCATCATAATTATCGGAGTTTTCGTCGTTCTGGCGTCTGTTTTCATTACGCTTCTGGCGTGTACTTTCATTCTTAATTTTACCCCGTTCAGATGTATCCTCTCCGGTTAAATTACTTTTCCCATCAGTATCTTCTTTTTTCTTCTGGTCAGTATTTTTTTTGATTTGCTTACGCATTTTATTCTCTTCCCTGAGTTTTCTTAGTTTATTGGCGAAAGAATTTGATGTTTGATCAGCTTCTGTGGTTGGTTCATCAGCAACGGCTCCCCCGTTCATAACTGTATACAAACCTGCCCGCAAGTTATAAAAAGGAACCTGTTCATATCGGCCAATATCACTCTTCCATTCTACCTGGGTTTTACTGCGTTTCAGGTAGGTATAATCCAGCGAAATACCTTTGAGGGCTAAATCGGTGGTACTAAATGCCACATTACTGGCCAGATTTATGGTAGTGTTGAGACCATTTACCGCAATCTGAAGGCCGGTGAGAGCAAAACTAAACCCATACAGTCCGGTACGCCATCCCTGGTGAGTTTCGTTTAGGTTCTTTGCTGTCTGATTAATAGACTTACCGCTATAAATATTAATTGAACCTGGTGCCCAGATATCAATTGCCCCATCATCCTGTTTAGCTGAGTAAATACGGATGCCATTTTTGGCGGAAATATTTAGGTTTTTCTCTGCATGGATATCCAGGCTTTCTTCACCCGCCCGATCTTCAAAAGTGATATGGTTGCCGTTGGTTGTGTCGCTGCTGCCGACAGTTCGTGTCCAGTACCCACTCTTTGACCATGACCAGTCACTATCAGCCACTGAAGTAATTGAATCTTCCTTGCCAGGGTCGCTCTCTTTGGCGAGAGTTACCTTGCTTTTAGCGACTGGTTGGGTTTGCAGATTGTTATAAACACGACCAACAATCACAGGCATATGGGGATCGCCGTTAATGAAGTCTACTATCACCTCCTCGCCAACCCGTGGTATCTGATAATTCCCTAACTGAGTACCCGCCCAGCCACTCGATACTCGTATCCAGCAGGAGTAAAGTTCCTTTTCCTCGGTGGGTTTGTACCAGAGAAATTTTACCCGGACGCGGCCGTATTGATCGGTCGCAACGTTAATGCTATCACCTTTGGTGGCATCCGGGGCATTGACCACCACCGCGGTTTGCGGCCCAGCGCTGCGCGGCCAGGGGGCAGTGCGGGCGGGGCGCCACTGGACTTTGGCGGGTACCACCAGAAAGTTGAAGCGGTGTAAGGTTTTATCATCATCATTACTGGCGTAGCTGTTTTCAATTAACTCATAGTCTACGCGGGTAATTAAGAATTCCTCACCTTCATCGCTTTCGCGTGGTGCCATCGACAATTTAAAGGTATATCCGGGGGCCAGGCCGAAAGCATCTCCTGCGCCTTTCGATTCCCGCTGCCTGGCAACATGCTCCTGCTGTCGTATTTTAATGTAATTTGTGCCGTCACCTTGCGTCTGATACTGACCGGGCCACTCCCGCTGTGTGGCTGTTTTTAGCGCTCCGGAATCACTGACTTTCAGTGTGCTGGAGAGGTCGGCATTAGATTCCAGATAGTTATAGTCATCCTGTTGGTGCAGACTGGGGGTGATAGAGGCTGAGCTAAGCCAGGTATCAATCGATTCGTAGTTAACATAGCCTCCGGAGCCATCCTGATGATATTCAATATTATCGTAACCGGGAAAAGGTTTATGTGCTCCGGGGGCATCGGCCAGCACAAGCGTCTGTTTATTGACACTGTGTTTGAAATAAAAATAAATGCCTTCATGCTGCATCATTCTTTGAATGAAGTTATACATGGTTTCCTGGTATTGAACACAATAATCCCATTGACGATAGTTGGCAGTGAGCGCACTTTCATAGGAAATGCCGTATTCATCCAGAACTGACGTAACAATCTCCTGTACATTCTTGCTTTGCCAGATACGAAATCCTTTATTTTGTGTCAGATACCAGAGTTCAGGAACGAGTGTTACGCGGTAAACATAATATTCTTCAATATGTTTTTCGTGACCGACAAACTCCATGCGGGCAATTATGCCACTCAAATAACGTGTGACATCGGGTCTGGGCTTGAGCTCTAAAGCCATTGTTTTTCCCAACATTTGGTTCAGGTTGATGCTGTTATCTTTTGACAGAAAATCAATAGTATATTCATACCATTCCGATAATATCTCACATCCCTTCATGCTTTTAAAAAGCAGAGAATCTCCCAGAGATGAATGGGCAATAACAACACGTTCCATATCAGACCTTCGAAAAATTTAAGGCATAGCTACCGCACGGATAGCGACAGGATTTGTCTGCTAACATGAAAATAAAAAACAATACCCCCAAAATCCCACAGGATTTTGTAATGAAATAGTAATGGGTAATTTCTTTTTTTTACCAGATGCCTTATTTGTATAGGGTTCATTGCTATTTGTGAGAATAGGAAAGCTCTTAAACGATATATAATTCTTTTCATATCTTTACCTTTGGCTTTCTATAAGCTTTATGAGTTTGACCTGAGTGATGGGGTATTAATAGATTGATATTTAATGATAAGTTTTTTATTTTGGGGTGTGAAATATATTCCCGGGTGAGTTTTATGATTGGCTAATATTTCAAAAATAAGTCAGAAATAAAAAATTTTGATTAAATATAAGTTTTAGATCTGGTGTGTTAAGCAGTGATAATAAAAATAAATCAGATTCACTTTCAGATAAATATCTCTTTAAATTTTATTTAATTGCATCTATTCGAAGTGTTAAGCGTTGTTTCTGCAAACAAAAAGGGAAGTAGTACTGGTGCTCCTGATGCTTGAGAGCTACCGTAGTTGCTGGTATATCTGCCTGAATGAGGTTGGAGCATCCTCTGTAGGGGCTCTGCTTGGTTATGATGTTGCGAGGCGTTAAGGGTTTTCCGAAAATTTTGCGGATCCGTTGCTCCCCTGTAGGTGTGCAGGACAGTATAAGACCGCTGTTGGGGTTTAAACATCTTTAGCCCGCATTACAGGGGCAGTAAAAAATACCGGCACGGCATTTCGGGGGGCAGGATGACAAGTGGCTGCAGGTGATAACTTCCGCGCGTATCCGGATAAATAAAACGGTGTTCCTTACAGCTCAGTGACAAGCACAGTAAGAAACATCGCTTTTTAAGAGCCGCAACGTTACTCATATCGTGATCTTACTGATATTTCCGGCTGATGGTTGCGGGTCAGAGTGCCACATCAGTATATTCATCTGCCTGTGGCACTCAGACACTCGTAGCCCGTGCTGATGGTTCAGGCTTTGGCTGAGTAACGCAGGATCCTTAACCCGTTTGCGACAACCAGCAGACTGGCTCCGACGTCGGCAAATACTGCCATCCACAATGTTCCTGAACCGACTAAGGTCAGAATCAGAAATACCAGCTTTATTATCAGCGCCATGGAGATATTCTGGACCAGAATCTGTCCGTTTTTGCGGGATAACCGGACAAACATCGGGATTTTCCGTAAATCATCATCCATTAAGGCCACATCTGCTGTCTCAATGGCGGTATCTGTTCCGGCTATACCCATGGCAAACCCGATATCCGCCCTGGCCAGTGCCGGGGTATCATTAATACCGTCCCCGGCCATTCCGGTCACGCCCTGACGGCTGAACTCTTCAATGGCCAGTAATTTATCGTCTGGCAATTGTTGTGCCCTGGCCTGATCTATCCCTACCTGGCGGGCTATTTCTTCTACCGCAAAAGGATTATCACCGGACAGTAACAGGGTTTTCACTCCCAACTGATGAAGTTCTTCAATCGCCTGTTTGCTGGTCTGTTTAACGGTATCTGCCAGGGCAAATATCGCCAGTAAGCCTCGTTTGTTGCCGAGGAATACCAGTGTTTTTCCCTGGCTCTCCAGTGACTTAAACTGGCCATCACTATCAGCCATCGGGATACCCTGTGATTCAAGTAACCGTCGATTTCCCAGCCAGTAATCTTCCCCCTCGATCTGCCCGGCAATCCCCTGTCCGGTGACAGAAGTAAACTGGTTAATGTTTAGCGACTGTCCGGCTGGATTATAGCGGGTGATGGCCTCAGACATCGGGTGATCGGAATATCCTGACAGACTGGCGGCAATATTTAATCGCTGATCCCTGTCTGTATCCCCGGGAGTGATAAAATCAGTCACCTCAGGCTTGCCTTGTGTCAGCGTGCCGGTTTTATCCAGAGCCAGCCACTGCAGTTTTTTACCCTGTTCCAGATAAACGCCGCCTTTCACCAGAATTCCCATCCGGGCTGCCGCAGTCAGGCTGCTGACCAGAGTGACCGGGGTAGAAATAACCAGTGCACAGGGGCAGGCAATCACCAGCATTACGAGGGCATTATAAATCCATAACGACCAGGGCAGGCCGAAGAACAGCGGCGGGATCAGTGCGACGGCCAGCGCCAGGACAAAAATAACCGGCGTATAAATCCGCGCAAACTGGTCAACAAAACGCTGGGTCGGCGCCTTACCGGATCTGGCTGACTCCACCGAACGGATGATCTTTGCCAGAGTGGTATTTTGTGCCAGAGAGGTGACTTTATAATCGAAACTGCCGGATTCATTGAGAGTCCCTGCGAATACCGGATCCTCTGGTTTTTTCTCTACCGGCAGACTTTCTCCGGTAATAGCTGACTGGTTAATCGCAGAATTGCCCCTGACAATAATACCGTCCAGGCCAATTTTCTCTCCGGGCTTAACCCGCACGATGGCGGCCAGCGGGACATCTTTAGGATGCATGGACTGCCAGCTGTTATCCGGCTGTTGTACGGTCATTGATTCCGGAGCGAGTTTTAGTAATGTATCGATTGCATTTCTTGCCCGGTCGAGGGCTTTGGCTTCAATGAGTTCGGCAATATTAAACAGCACCATCACCATGGCAGCTTCGGGCCATTGCTGTAATAACAACGCCCCGGTGACCGCCACACTCATCAGCGCATTGATATTCAGATTAAAGTTTTTGACCGCAATCCAGCCTTTTTTATAGGTCTTCAGCCCGGCCAGCAGTACTGCTGCAAGCGCACAAGCCGCCTGTAATGCATAGGGAAATTGCAGCCAGCTAAGCGCTTCAGCACCCAGTGCCAGTACGCCCGCCATGACCAGTGGCCAGTAGCGGGTCCGGGGAGCAGGCTCGGATGAAGAGGTTGCCTTGACACCGGGAAGCTCCGGCTTAAACCCGAGTGAACGGATGGCCTGTAATATATCGTCGGTTTTATCCTGCTGGTGGGTCACGGTGAGTATTCGTTGCATCAGATCAAACTGCAGACTGAATACTCCTGGCATCTGATTAAGCTTACCGTTGATCAGATTTTCTTCTACCGGACAGTCCATCTCCATAATACGGATAGCCGTCACAGTACCGGTAGCGGTGGTTTCTCCCTTGGGTAATTCGTTCAGTACCGGGGCGGTATGAGAACAGCACTGCTGGCCTCCGCTGTTTTGTGGTTTGAAGATAGCCTGTTTAATCCGGCGTAATATCCCCCCGGAACCCCGCGAGCCACGGCGGTTATGCGAACCCCGGTGGCCGTGGGAATTGCCGTGGCGGCGAGAGTCCCGGTGATCATGAGAATGACCCTGGCCGAAGGAGTCCTGACGGTCACGGGAGTGACCGTGGTTGTGGGAATCCCGGGTTCCACGGTGATGGGATCCATGGGATCTATGAGAACCATGGGCGTGATTTTTATTAATTGATTTTTTATTTTTTATGTAACTGTTCATAATTTCTCCTGGCGGGTGTAACTTAACCCTGACAGTAAAAACCCTGTAGTCGCTATAGGGTCAAGACGCAAAGGAGAAAAAATGAAAATTGGTGAACTGGCGCGTTTATCTTTATGCAGTGTCGGTACTATCCGCTACTACGAGAAAGAAGGGCTGCTGCAGAAGGCCCTGCGTGATCAGAATAATAATTATCGTTATTACGATCAGCAGCATCTGGATACCCTGATGTTTATTCGCCGCTGCCGGACTTTGGATATGGCACAGGATGAAATCAAACAGTTATTACAGGCCCGCAGCCATCCTGAAGCAGATTGTAATGTCATTAACCAGCTGATTAATGAACATCTTTGTCATGTACAAACCAGAATTACCGAGCTGCAGGCACTGGAAAAGCAACTCGCGGATTTACGCGACTCTTGCCATGACAGCCAGCCAACCCGCGACTGCGGTATTCTTAAAGAGCTGGAACACCCTCAGGAAGATTTACCGGTTTTAACCAGCAAACATATTAGCAGCACCCATTAACCGGAGAAGAGTGAGCAGCCCTGCAAACCGCACAAAAAACCGGCATAAATACATTGTGTTCCTGCAGGGATGCCAGGATAATCGTTATATATTTTATTACATATCGAAAGGGGCTGTAGAGTATGTCCAGGGTTCTTTGTTCACTATTAGTTGCTCTGTCTGTCAGCATGCCTGCATTGGCATCAGATAATATTCGTGTGACTTATGCCGGTTCGATGGGCAAAGTTATGGACCAGTCCCTGGGGCCGGCATTTGCCAGCCAGCAGCACGGAACCTATCAGGGGCAGGGGCAGGGTGCTTACGGGATGGCTCGATTACTGGCCAGCCATAAAGTTACTGCAGATGTATTTGTTTCTATCACCCCGGGACCGATGCAGATCCTCAAAGATGCTGGTTTAATCGATAATGCGGTGCCCGTGGCCAGTACCAGTATGGTGATTGCCTATAACCCGAAAAGTAAATATGCCGCTGAGTTTGCGGCTGCCAATAGTCGTAATGATGGCAGTTGGCTGAAAGTGCTGGCGACGCCAGGACTACAATTTGGTCGTACCGATCCTTACCTCGATCCTAAAGGGCAAAATATAGTATTCACATTGCTGCTGGCAGAAAAATATTATAAACAGCCCGGCATCGCCAATAAGATCCTCGGTGGAGTACAGAACCCACGCCAGGTTAACCTGGAAGGCGGATTACTGACCCGGCTGGAAAGCGGTCAGGTGGATGCGGCAGCAGGTTACGAAAGTGAGGTGATTTCAGCAAAACTTCCCTATCTGAAGTTCCCTGACGAAATTAACCTCAGTAATCCGGACATGGAAAAACAGTGGTACGACACGGTTAGCTTCACCATTAAAGACAGTAAAGGCCAGGATAAAGTACTGCATACTCAGCCACTGGTTTATTACGCTGCTGTGCTGAAAAATGCGCCAAATGGGGTCGCTCAGGGTGAGAAATTTGTTGATTTCATGCGTTCAGCACAGGGGCAGAAGTTATTCCACGACAGTGGTTATGCTGAACCTAAAGGTAAGGCGTTGTACTGAATAGCATGCACCCGCGACTGCCTCTGATAATGTTACTGGCTATGCCGGCGCTTCTGCTGCTGGCGTTGCCATTCGCGACCTTGCTGGGAATTACTCCGTGGGATAATTTTAGTTTGTCCTACGGGGACGGCGGCTCGGTACTGGTGTCAGTCGGTTATGGGCTGGTATCACTGATCCTGATTGTGATAATTGGCTTACCGGTCGCCTGGTGGCTGGCAAGCTCAACCAGGGAAGGTGGTCTGCGACGGTCGGCAGAATTACTGGTACTGTTACCTTTAATGACGCCACCGCTGGCGATGGGGATACTGCTCATCTCAGCCCTGGGACCTTACAGTTTGCCAGGGCAGTGGTTGTCAACTCTTGGCCTGACACTGGTCAACAATCCTGCGGCATTTATTCTCGCGCAAATTTATGGTGGTTTACCCTATTTTATTGTGACCGCCCGGTCGGCGTTTACTGCGGTTCCACGGACGTTGCTGGAAGCCGGACAAACACTGGGAGCCAGACCGTTTCAACGATTCCGCTATCTGGTTCTGCCATTGTCGGCTTCGGGGCTGGCATCGGCAGTCTCACTGGCATGGGTTCGGGCGGTAGGTGAGTTTGGCATCGTGATGATTTTTGCTTATTTCCCGCAAGGCATGCCGGTTAAGTTATATACCAATCTGCAAAACGATGGCGTCGATGCCGTCTACACCCTGGTCTGGATATTGTTGCTGGTGACCCTGCCGGTTCCTTTGTTCTGTTTTATGCACGCCAGAAAGCGTGAACGAGCCAGACTGTGATCCTCCGGGTCTCTCCTGCACCATACCTCATGGGATAAAAGTTGCCGGGAAAAGAGTAAGTATTTCGCCTCGTTGTGTTTTGTCCCTGCCAGAAACACCCTTTCCGCCATTACCTGTCTCGTTCAGGTCACATGCTTTGCACTATTTGATAGTTGTGCAAATACCTTCGCAGAGACAAACTGTTGCCGGTATCCTTCTGGTCAGTCGGAGATCATCAGTGCGCAACGGAGAACAAAATTATGGCAGAAAAAAGACTGGTAATTGTCCATGGGTTTACCGCGGCACCGGAACATCACTGGTTTCCCTGGTTGAAGCAACAGGCCGTACAGTCAGGTCTGAATGTCACGGTTCCCCGCTTGCCGGATTCACAGGCTCCGCAACCCGAATCCTGGTTAGATGCATTGGAAGACAGTATTGGTGAGCCGGATGAAAATAGCTGGCTGGTGGGACACAGCCTGGGGTGTATCACTTTGCTTAATTATCTGACACAACGTTATCCGGGGGCCGCCGCAGGCGGACTTTTGCTGGTGTCCGGGTTCAGTGAACCGGTACCAGGACTAGAAATGCTGGACAGTTTTACCCGCAAACCTGTTAATGCGGATTCAGTTATCGCAAGGATCCCACAGCGAGTGGTTATCGGTTCGCTTAATGATGAGATAGTTCCGCCGGAATATTCTTTACGGTTAAGCCAGCAGCTGTCAGCCCCTTTTTATGCCCTGCCTGACCACGGACATTTTCTGGCCCGGGACGGAGTGACGGAGCTTCCGTTGATTACCAGGCTGCTTAACCCGTTCTGGCAAAAATAGCCGTTCCGGCGACACAGTGATTTTAAACCGAACAGAGTATCCGGTGACCGGCACCCCACTCGCGGGCAGCCGGTTTTAGTATCTGACAGGGTCGCCAACGGTCATATCCGTCAAAGTAATAATGGTCAGGATACGGCTTCCCCGGTAAGCAGGCGATAGTCCATACTGGATAAATCTTCAATCAGACCGGGACCTCGCGGATGCCAGCCGAGTTGCTGCTGAGTCCATGCCCCTGAAGCCGGCATATCTTTATCTGCAAACATACTCATCCAGCCAAAAAATGCCTGCAGTTCATCACCACTGATAAATACCCGTGGTAAATTCAGTCCCTTGCTCAGTGCCTGAGTAATCAGATCACTGGTGACCCCTTCTTCAGCGACCGCGTTATAGCGTTGCCCTTTCTGTCCGTGGTCCAGAACCAGGGCATACAGGCGAGCGGCATCACTGACATGGACTGCCGGCCAGCGGTTACTGCCATCATTGGCGCAGGCAACTTTACCTTGTCGTATGCAACATGCGGCGTAAGGCGATAGCAGGCCTTGCCGGGTGGTATCATGGACCTGAGGTAAACGTACAATGCGTACGTCCACTCCCTGAGACAGTAATTTCTGTCCTTCCAGTTCCGACACGATACGCGGGTTAGGGTGGTCAGAATTAAACACCGATTCTCTGGCCGGAAGCCCGTCCCCGGCGTCGCCGGTTCCGATACCGGACGTAATGATCAGTGGCCGGTCAGAGCCTTGTAAACCTGCACCCAACGCTTTGATTGCTTCACGTTCCTTCTGGCAATTTTCGGCAAATTTTTCGAAGTTATGATCAAATGCACAATGAATTACGGCATCTGCCAGTGAAGCTCCTGCCGTCAGGGTTTCGGGATGTTCCAAACTTCCCTTGTGCGCCTGAACGCCCTTCTGCTGGAGGTATTGTTCCGCTTCTGTTGTCCTGGCCAGCCCGATAACCTGATGTCCCGCCTCCGTGAGTTCACCAATGATCCGGGAGCCAATAAAACCGGTTGCACCAGTTAAGAATACTCGCATAGTCTGTTTCTCCGGGTAACATGTTCTGAAACTGAGTGTACCCGCCCCGTAACAGGATAAAAGTAGTGAGATTATCAGGGTATAAAAACTAACAGGAACACCATGACAACTGATCACGCGGACAATGCCTTAGGTGAATTTTTGCGTAGCCGCCGGTTACGGCTCGATCCTGACCATTTTGGTTTTGCAGTCGGTCGCCGGCGCACCCCGGGGCTTCGCCGTGAAGAGGTTGCTTCACTGGCAAATATCAGCCCTACCTGGTATACCTGGCTGGAACAGGGCCGGGGAGGCTCCCCATCCAGAGAAGTACTGGAACGGATTGCCAGCGGTCTGATGATGAGTGAAGCAGAGCGCGAACATCTGTTTTTACTGGCGTTCGGCCATCCCCCCTCTGCACTGGCTGCCCGACCGGACGAAGTCACACCCCGTCTTCAGGGGGTACTTGATGCCTTGATCTTCAGTCCGGCGATTATCAGAACCCGTAGCTGGGACGTCGTGGCCTGGAATCGTGCAGCGAGGAAAGTGATGACGGATTACAGTGTGCTGCCCCCGGAGCAGCGTAATGTATTACGGCGAATTTTCACCGATCCGCAGATGCGTGAGATTCAGGCAGACTGGCAGAGTCTGGCCCATTTTATGGTCAGCGCATTTCGGGCCGATATTGCCAGGACGGGCATGACCGAAGAAGTACAAAAGCTGGTGACAGAATTATCCGGGGTCAGTCCTGAATTTGACGCATTCTGGCGGAGTAAGGACGTGGCTCACTCGGGAGAAGGCACAAAACGTATGCATCATCCGTTGTTGGGGGAGATAGAGCTTGAGTTCACCTCGTTGATGGTGGATGGACAACCAGAACTGAGCATGATGATTTTTAATCCGGCAAACGCCGTTACCTGGCAAAAAATTCGTCAGTGTCTGGAATAATTTCTCTGCCAAGGCCTGAATGATTTAAACGGTGTTGCTGCATCCTGTGGAGTTTTTTTCTGCGTACTCCTGTTGAGCAATAGCAATATTGTCACTGTATTGACTGGCCCACTGCACCAGTGCCACGAACGGATCTTTAAGCGAGCGACCCAGTTCAGTAATTGAATATTCTACAGCGACCGGGGAAGAAGCTATCACCCGGCGATTAACCAGACCATTTCTCTCCAGTCTCCTCAGTGCTTCAGTCAGTGCTTTATGTGTTATGGGGTCAATTCGCTTTTTTATCTGATTGAAACGGGCAGGCTGTGAACACAATACCGCCAGGATCAGAACTGACCACTTATTGGCAATCTGATCGAGTACCACCCGGGCCGCATTGATTTCTGTCAGCGCTAAGTCAATATTCTGAGTCATGTAGGTTTCCTGAAGTATATCTGGTTTACATTAGGTGCGTAATTGACACTAAATATACACCGTGTATCTTGTCTGAGTCAAAACTCAGGAGATCACTATGTTAAAACTGACAGGAAAAACGGCGGTAATCACCGGCGGTAACAGCGGTATTGGTTTGGCCATTGCCCAGCGTTTTATTGGCCAGGGAGCCCGGGTATTTATCGCTGGTCGTCGTCAGGATAAACTTGATGAGGCTGTAAAATCGCTGGGGCCGGCAGCCGAAGGAATTCAGTGCGATGTGACCAGTAGTGAAGATATTGCCCGATTATTTTCGTTAGTGGCAGAGAAAGTGGAACAGGTAGATATTCTGGTGGCAGCATCTGGTATTGGCGGAGGGGCCCCTCTGAATTCACTGACCGAAGAACATTTTGATCAGTTGTTTGCAACCAATGTCCGTGGGCTGGTATTCACCGTCCGCGAAGGCGTCAGGCTGATGAAGCAGGGCGGTAGCATCATCTTACTGGGATCGATTGCAGGGAAAGTTAACCCGGCAGGTTATGGTACATATTCTGCGACTAAAGCGGCTGTGAGTAGCTACGGGCATGCATGGAGCAAAGAGCTGACAGGGCAAGGAATACGGGTGAATATTTTGAGTCCTGGCCCGACAGAAACTCCGATATTTGACGGCGTTAGCACTGAAGTGCGTCAGAGTTTTATCGATAAAATACCAATGAAACGTATCGGCCAGCCGGAAGAAATTGCCTCAGCAGCCCTGTTTTTTGCTTCAGAGGACAGTAGTTTTGTGACGGGTACTGAGATGTTTGTAGACGGGGGACTGACCGCCTGATTAAACAGCACCTGCCCGGCCGTGGGCAGGTTGCTGGTGTTATGAAACGAGCGAATCAGGTTCACAGAAACTGATGCTTCAGGGCGCCGCAATAATGATCGCGACCCGGCGGTTCTGAGCACGTCCCTGACCGGAACTATTACTGGCCACCGGGTATTTCATCCCCAGTCCCCGGGTCTGGATATTGTCGCGGGGTACCGGTCCACCGGCAGCCCATTGATCCGCCACAACATTGGCACGTTTCAGTGACAGTTGCTGGTTGTAAGAGACTTCGCCGTAGTTATCGGTATAACCATCAATCCTCAGGTGGAGAATACCCAGTGACGAAAGCCTTTTGGCCATACGGTTGATGGTCGCCTTACTTTGTCCGGTAAGTGACGATTCGTTAATCCCGAATAAAATACGGTCGGATAAACCCAATGACCATTCATCATTCTGTTGTGTAAAACCCTCTTCCTGCATTGCTTTTATCTGAGCGGTATTAAATACACCACGGTTCTGACAACCTGCGGTGCAAAGCAATAAAATACATACCAGGCCGGTGACTATTTTCATCTCTGATCTCCATGAGCTTTTTTAATTTTGTACATATTGGCATCTGCCCGTTCGGTAATATCTTTGGCAGTATCCAGAGCGTGCGACCATGCATAACCGATAGTCACTGAGGTGGTGATGATTATGCCGCTATCCAGAATCATTGGTGTGGCGATCGATGCAGATATCTGAGCTACCAGTTGTTGTACCTGAGAATCATCTGTCAGGCGGGTCTTCAGCATAGAAAATTCATCCCCCCCGATTCTGGCCACTATATCGTTGTCGGATTCAAACTGGCTCAGTCGCTGACTGATAGTTTTCAGCACTTCATCACCGACACTGTGGCCCCAGTTATCGTTAATACTTTTGAACCGGTCACTGTCGATAAATAACAATACAAAAGGTTTATCTGCTGCAGAATCGAGCAGTTTTTGCAAATGTATGACGAAGGCCGAACGGTTAAAGATACCGGTCAACGGGTCTTTGAGCGCCTTTGCGGCCAGTAACCGATTTTCGCTTAACAGAGAAGACTGTAACGAATGTATTTCACTCAATAGCTTGTTAATGTCACCGGATAAGACATTAAACTCTTTAATTTCAATGAGGGGGATTCGTCGTGAAAAATCACGATGTTCGATGATGTTATGGATCAGTTGTGTAATATTACGCAAAGAGTCAACAATACTTCTGTGTAACAGTTCGCTGACAATGACTGAAGCTGATATAACGACGGTAACGCCGACTAACAGAATTATTATCGAATACTTAATGAAGTCAGCGACAGCACTGATACTACCGGTAAGGGTTAAGTGGCCAATAATTTTATTTGAGTGAATAATATCCATTTCCAGCGGAGAGGAAAACACCCAGTTGCGAAGAATATGACGAAACCAGTTTTCATGCTTGTCATCAGTTCCATTATTCCAGCGAGCAATCAGAGTGTTCTTCTCCGTTTTTAAAACCGCGGAGCTAAACATGCCCCTGGCACCGGACTGAGCTATTTTATTGGCCGCATCATGAGTGTCTTCAAATACTATACTGGCGGTCAGACTGCTACTGAGAATTGTCGATATCAGTTCAAGATTACGCAACTCGTAACGTTTGATAAATAATAGTGAGGTAGAAAAAAGAAATATCCAGCACAATAATAAAATCAGCGTAGCATTGATGACACTGACTTTCCTGAGGCGGTAGATCAGTGATGTCTTATCTTTCTTGCTGCTACTATAATCCATGATATCAGTATCCCTTCCTTGAAAGTAACAAGACATCAGGGCTGACTTTAACCCCACTTCTGGAAAGAGAATCGAGATTGACAGAAAACGCTGGAGGATTCTGTTTCACCAACAGACAGAAAACTGCGCCAAGGGTGCAGTCCGGATTATTTTCAGCAATTGATAACACTGGACGGCCTCTGACTTTATCCAGAATTTCTGACTGCTGTTGTGGGGTTTCACTTCCAAAATAGATGACGTCACATTGAGCCGAAAGCAGGCCGGACTTGTCATGAATATAGGTAATATCAAAGGTTTTTGCCGATGCCATCCTCGCGGAATCATCGCTATACGACAGGTGACTGGCGGTTGAAAAAACACAAAGTCTTGGCAGGTTATTTTTTCCGGGCCAGTGAGAAAAGCTGATAATTCCGCTGACAATTCGGTTTGCAGCCGAATCGGGTTTGTCGGTTAATATTGCAGCAAAGCTACTCAGAGGTGAAAATAATAATAACCAGGCCAGTGGTATGAATGCACGACATTCCGGTTTTATTTTGTTGAGCTGTTCGAAATAGCTGCTTATAAAACGGATGGCTGATATCATATTCATACAATGTTTAAAAATATATTTTCCGCTATGACAAGCGGGTGCTGCAATAAATTGATGATGTTAATAAATGTCATATTAAGATTCGCGTTATCGTTATTAATTATTTATCACTGCAGGAATACAACGCAGGGGGATAATTAAATATCCCTGTGTTAATATAATATTGTCAGTTCCCTTCGAGGGGAATGAAATTAATCAGACAGCCAACAGTTTCATTTTCCGTGAACTGCAGAGGACTGTCAATTCTCAGTTATCAGGAATAATCAATTAAAATCTCTTCACTGATTGGTAATTTCATGATTTTTTCAGCCGATGACCAGGGGATTTCTGGTACAGGCCACAGGGAAAATCAGTATTACGCGGTAGGATTTGTGATTATTTTTTTTGACCCATGGATAGCTTCTGTAGGAGCAATACTTTCATCCGGATTATTAATCTGTCATGGTAAAAGTATAAATAAAATTAATGCTAACTGGGTAGGGCTGCTCAGAAAAGTGAGCTACTTAACAAAAAAATCAAAAAATAATTATTTGATTTTTATAAAAACCTATAAATTTCAATTTGATAAAGAGATATTCATATTTGTTGGTGTAGCAGGTGTGTAAACTTACACACAGATCACAATTATACACATTACGACATGATTTAATTCCTCTTACTAAACTGAGGAGGAATTATGAAGCATATGATGATTTGTTGTGGCGCCGGTGTAGCGACCAGTACGGTTGCACTTAACAAACTGCAGGACTATCTGAAAAAAGAGAATTTACTTGATAAAGTCCGCATCTCTCAGGGAACGGTATCCGAAGCGAAAACCCGCGATGATATTGATTTTATTGTTTCTACCTCGCCAGTATCACTGTCGATTCCGGTCGTCAATGCGCTGCCATTGCTGACCGGTATGGGCACCGACAAAGTATTCAGTAGTGTAAAAGAATTAATTCTCGCCGGGAGTTAAGCCATGTTTATTGTTGATTACATTGTCGGCCTGGGGGCATCCGTGATGATGCCATTGATCTTTATGATCCTCGGACTGATTCTGCGTCTGCCACTGGCTAAGGCAATCCGTGCGGGGCTGATGGTTGGGATAGGATTTATCGGTTTAAGTATCACCGTGAACCTGATGATCGAATCGTTAACACCGGTGAGTAATGCACTGGTGGAACGTTTTGGACTGCATCTCTCGGTACTGGATGTTGGCTGGCCCGCTGCCGCGGCGGTGGCGATGGGAACCCGTGTCGGTGCGCTGGTGATCCCTGTTTGCGTCGCGATAAATGTTTTAATGCTCTATACCAAAACCACCCGTGTACTCAATGTCGATATCTGGAATTTATGGCACCACGCTTTCACCGGCTCACTGGTGGCTATTATTACCGACAGTTTATGGCTGGGGATTTTTGGAGCCATTATCAACTGCATGGTGACGATGGTGATTGCAGACCGGACGACTAAAGATGTGGAGAAGTATCTTAATCTGCCTTCAATATCTGTACCCCATGGTTTTTCGGCCTCTTTTGTACCGGCAGCCTGGTTGGTAAATGCCATTGTCGATCGAATTCCCGGGGTTCGGGATATAAAAATTGATACGGAAGTCATTCAGAAAAGGCTGTCTATCCTTGGTGACCCTGCCTCTTTAGGGGCGATTATTGGTGGGCTGCTGGGAATAATTGCGGGTATTGACGTTAAGGCGATTTTGCAGACGGCGATTACCATGGCGGCGGTGATGACAATCATTCCGCGCATGGCAAAAATGCTCATGGAAGGCGTTTATCCGATCAGTGAGCGAATTCAGGAGATTGCTCAGTCCCGTGCCGGTGCCTTTGGTAATATTGCCATTGGCCTGGATTCAGCGGTAAGCGTCGGCCACCCGGTGACATTATCGGTTTCGATGTTAATGATTCCGCTAATGTTGGTTCTGGCAGCGGTAATTCCCGGCAATGAGTTCCTGCCATTTGCATCATTAACCGGTCTGCCATTTGCATTTGTATTGGTGACGGCAGTATGTCGCGGTGACATGTTCCGGACATTATTGACCGGGATTGTGACATTAAGCCTGGCACTGCTGATTGGTACCAGTCTTGCCCCGATTGTGACCAGTACCGCAGTCAGCACTGGTTTTTCACTGCCTCAGGGGACGACCAGTATCAGTAGTCTGGATTATGCCGGTTCGATGTTGCCGTGGGCTGTTATCCAGGGATTCAATTTTAAATTCATTGGGATCACTGTGTTAACGGTGCTGACATTGCTGTTGTTGCTGTGGAACCGCAGAAAACTAGCGATAGAAAGCCGTCAATTGTCAGAAGCCACGGAGGAGAGTCAGCCATGATGTTTAGTGCACAACGTGTTTTTAAATTGACGACCCCGGTAAGCCGAACCGAATTACTGACGACTCTGGCTGCCAGCCTGCAACACGACGGATTGGTGCACCCGGGATTTACTGAGGGGGTGCTGGAACGGGAGAAAGTCTATCCTACCGGCATTTTTATGGAAACCCACAGTGTCGCGATTCCACATACCGAGTTTGAACATGTCATACAAACCGGATTTGCAGTGGCAATTAACCAGGCAGGGGTAGAGTTCCACCGTACAGATGAGCCTGAACAGGTGGTGGTTCCAGAGATCGTGGTGATGATGGCGATTGACCAGACCTGTGAAAAAGTGGCCATTATCCAGTCTCTGTTTGCCTTACTTGCTGACAGTGAGCGTGTTGAAGAAATCAGCCATCAGACAACAGAGGAAATAGCAAAAATCTTCACCCGTGCAGTCATCACGCAGTAAGATACCATGCAGCAGGATGTGAGTGGGTCGGAGAAGGGGATGATGCTACGAATCAGTGATGTCATGGAGATGGCAAAAGTCAGCCGTAAAACAATCTATAATGCGATCAACAGTGGCCGGCTGAAATATCAGCTGGTCAGTGTCGATAACCGCCAGGTCCGCATGTTTCTGGAAGCGGATGTATGTGACGCTTTCCCTAAAACCAGCCATCATGTATTACGGGAAAGTGAAGTGGAAGCTTTGCGAAAGGAAGTGGCTTCGCTCAAATTTGCCCTTGCTGAACTACAAAAAGCGGTGAGTGCAATGGATCCTGAAGTGCGCTTTGAAATGATTTCAATGAATAAACAGGATTCGGAAGCTGATTAAAAAATATAAAATATTTATTCCGGGCAGGATTTGTCATTTTTAACGGGAGTCGCTTCTCTGAAACTGAGGTCAGACTCCGGAGTACCTTTTTTCATCCCCATTATCCTTACGGATAATTAATTCCGGTCATAAGATCAGAAAATAATAACATCTCAGTACTGACTCATGACCGGAACAGGATTCACAGACTTTGCTGAGTATCAAATCAGTCCGGGTGGGATGATGTTTAAAATATCAGTGATCCGGAGGTGACTGCCTGATATTAAGACTGAGGCTGACCTACTGGTCCCTGACCCACCGGGCCTCCGGGTACAGCCTGTCCGCCGGCAGCTTGTGGACGCCCCTGATCTATAGCATCACTTTTATGCTGACATCCGGCAAGTACCGCCATGGTCGTGAGTACCAGTAATCCTTTAATTGCGCGATTAGTCATAACATTTCTCCTTATTTAAGGGGGAAGTTTAAAGGTCACTCTTAAAGGATAGATAATAATAAGCAATGCAGACTAATATTAAGATGATTCTTATAACAGATGTCGAAGGTGAGATTCTGAAATTATGAAACTGGGTGAAATAAACAAGGAGGATAAAAAGGGTTTTTTGGATAATAAAAAAACTGACTTAAGGAACGGCAGAATAGCGTTATGCCTGATTGGTAAAGCGAATGGTTACACGCAAAATCAACTCTATATTGAGTGATAAAAAATACGCCAGATCACATATTGTCTTTGCTGATGATCCTGAAGTTAAAAACAGGTTTACTCATCGTCATGACCCTGCCGGATTGATCTTAATCTTTGATAATAGTCATTTTCTGCAGTAATGATTTCATCAAGCAGTGAATCCATATCCACCTGATGTTGCTGTTCAGTATATTTTCCGCTAAGCGGGGTCTCCGGGGTAAGCTTACCCTGAGCATAAAGCGACCAGATTTCTTTAGCATACTGAGTGTCGGCCAGAACCGGGGCAAACTGACTGTAGTAGGCGGTAATATTGGCGACATCACGTTCAAACATGGATGCGGCATGATGGTTGGCTGCGGCATCGACCGCTTGTGGTAAATCAATAATCACCGGACCTTCCGCTGCCTGTAACACATTAAATTCTGATAAATCACCATGCACAACGCCGGCACACAACATACGGACTATCTGACGAATCATTACCATGAAATCGTTCTGTGCCTGCTGCTCGTTCAGTACGATGTCACTCAGACGCGGAGCTACAGCCCCTTCTGCATCGGTCACTAACTCCATCAATAGCACGCCATCAATACAGACATACGGGCAGGGGACGCGAACACCGGCATTATCCAGCCTGAACAGTGCATCCACCTCTGCGGTCTGCCAGGATTCTTCCTGTTGCTTTCTGCCGAATTTCGACCCTTTTTGCATCGCTCTGTTTTGACGGGAATTACGAACTTTACGTCCTTCCTGATACTGAACAGCCTGTTTAAAACTACGTTGTGTCACTTCTTTATAAACTTTGGCACAACGGATTTCATCGCCACAGACGACAGTGAAAACGTCGGCTTCTTTGCCGCTTTTCAACCGACGCAGCACTTCATCGATTAAACCATCATCGATAAGAGGCTGGAGTCTGTGAGGAATTTTCATGCGGCTGTCTACCTTAGTTAGGCCGCTATTCTAATCAATAACAAATTATCGATGCTGTAGAAACGGGCAGCCAGGAATTGAATGCGCCAATTATACCGAAAAAAAGAGTTTTGGGGAGTATGGCGGGAAGATGAAAATAATTGTGATTATTTAATTTAAAAACAATGAAATACCTTGGGCTTCTTCCTTATGCAAAGAGATTGTCTGCCGCCGAATGATGTCTCAATAACCGGTAAAGGGTATATCAGAGAATTCGTCGCTGCCTGGCTGATACTGCCATACCGGTGACAGAAAGGGCCCACGGACCCTTTACTCTGTTCCTGTCGTCAGCCAACTACTGCCTCATCCCGATCGCCAGTCGGTTAAATGCACTCATCAGTGCGACTGCAAAAGTGAGATCGGAGATTTCCTTATCGGTGAAATGTGCTTTCAGGCTGTCATAATCACTGTCAGGAGCATGAGTGTCGGCCACCCTGGCGAGAGATTCTGCCCATTGCAGTGCTGCACGTTCCCGGGGAGTGAAGTGAGTACTGACATGCCAGCCGGCGACTGCATCCAGTCTGGACTGTTTTTCTCCGCCCTCACGTAGCGATTTTGAGTGCATTTCCAGGCAAAAAGAGCAGCCATTGATCTGTGAGACGCGCAGATAGACAAGTTCAGTCAGGTTGTTTCCTAATGAGCTTTTCTCCAGGGCTTTTTTGACCGATACCAGTCCCTGATAAGCTTCAGGAGACAACGATGCATAAGCAAGACGAAGAGGTTTCATTTTCTATCCTGTCGTTTGGGCAACAATCATGGGTAATTCTGGCCAGCCCTTACAGCATAATTGTTTTCAAACCCGTCATTTTCCCGGGAATGCTCAAAATAGTGCCTCATATGATGTTAAGCACAGAGTGAGACTTTTGACTAAGCAGCGCATGTACAGACTACAGGGCAGCACAGTAAGGTGAGGAAGGCTTAAACCACAGAGTGAGTGACTGCTTACTGATGGTTTACGCCCATTTTGGAAAACCCATGCAAAACAGCACTTATCGTTACGAAGGTGATGCCGGAGCCGGGATTCACGTCCGCCAGTCGGTGATCAGTAAATAACGTATAATCATCTGTTATAACATCAACCTGACATGAGTTGATTTACCATTCAGCGATCATCTCTGTATCAGGGGTTGACAGGAAACAGTATGCTGTCAAACCACAAGATAAAACAGCCTGAACAAATGTGACTGATACGGTTAATGCTGAGGGTTATGAATTGATTTTCCCGTCACCGGATGGCAAGGTTTCGTTATTAAAGGCAGTAATCTGACTGACCTGAAAAATATCTTTCAGGGATTTCAGCTCAGCTTCGTGCAGTGCCGCCAGCTTTTCGAGCCTGCGTCGTCCTTCCTCCAGCAGGTGTACCTCGACGCGACGGCGGTCGTGTTGGTTCTTTCTTCTTTCCACCAGACCCAGAGCTTCACAGCGGGTTAACAGTGCGACTGTACCGTGATGTTGCATCTGCAGGCGTTCAGCCAGCTCTCCTACCGTCGCCCAGTGACGTCCGGGAAATCCTTCAACATGCAACAACAGCAAATACTGCAAAGGCGTTAACCCCTCAGTACGGGCGATGGTCTCACTGAAGTGCATAAAACGTCTGAGCTGATAGCGAAATTCAGACAGCGCCTCGTACTGGCTTTTTTTCATATCAGATACTCACTTTATAAAAAACATGATTAAAGTTGAAGTAAACATGATTTGTATCATAACATGATATAAATCATGTTTAACATTTATCTGCTGCCAATGAAGACTTTACCCCGGCTAAATATTCGGAACCTGTACAGTTTTATCCCAGTCTTGTTACTTAAGGGAGACCCGGGCTATCTTTCGTCAGCCATTGGTGCTGCTGTGGGTCTGGTGCTGACGGCATGGATTTCACACTCCTTGTTGGCTCAGGATATTCCGTGGTTGATTGCGCCGATGGGGGCTTCTGCGGTCTTATTGTTTGCCGCACCCTCCAGTCCACTGGCTCAGCCGCGAGCCGTTATAGGCGGAAATTTGTTGGCTTCACTCTGTGGGGTGACCTGCGCGTTATGGATACAGGATACAGTACTGGCCGTGGGTTGCGCGGTAGCGTTAGCTATTGTGGCGATGTTTTTCTTACGCTGCCTTCATCCGCCCAGCGGAGCTGTCGCGGCGACGGCGGTACTTGGCGGCCCGCCGATCACCCGACTTGGGTACCATTTTGTTCTTATGCCAGTAATGCTTGAATCGTTGTTGCTCGTCGCTTCGGCTCTGATACTAAATAACCTGTTCAGGCGTCGTTATCCCACTCCGCGGTTATCACAGAACCGGCCAGCACAGCAGCCGGTATTATCTGGTCAAACGGGCATTAATGCGGCCGATTTACATGCTGAACTCACCGAACGTGGTCATCTGGCGGATATCGATGAAAATGAGCTGATAGATATCCTTACGCAGGCAGCAAAACGAGCTGAATTCAGAATGTCTGATCAAACCGGGAGGCCGGAGTTCTCGCCGGATACTTTTGTTACTCCCCCGTCTTCTCCGCTAAAGATGCGCCAAAAACGATGAACGGAAAACACTTTGCGAATGGCTAAAGCCACTGGCTCCGTCTGTGGAGCCCGCACGGCCAGCAAGACGATTGCTGATCGCAGAGTATTACTGATATCCGCACTGCGTATTCATTAGGGTCTTGCTGCAGTATAGATTGTTGATAGTTTACCAGCACTGATTGGTTTGATATCCAGTTTTACTTTTTATAGCTAATTTTCTACTGAGTTGAGCCGTCCGGCGATGAACCCCCCCGGCGTGTGGATTATTTTGGTACCGGTAAGTCGGCGGATTAATTGTCGCGGTTATGGCAACGTGGGGTTCGAAAGTAATACGCGGCCACGGCATTCCTGAAGCGATGGAACAGGCAGCTACCAATGGCATACCACGGCACAGATAATTTAAGCGAATCACACTGCCAGCCTCTTTTCCTGTATTTAATTTCTGAACAGATCCTGTTTTGGCAAAAATTTCTGACAATCATTCTGGATCCTTTCAACATTTCTGCCATACCGTCAGGGACAGACGCCACCTGAAGGTTAAGCGTCATAAATCACAAAACAAAAATTTACCGGTAGGTTTGCCGATCATTTCATTGATATTTTTTATAGTAAGTGTAATTTCGCGGAAAATAGTTACGACACAAAAAGGATGTTTTGTGTTCAGCTCATAAGGATATGACAAGTGATTAAACCTGCTTATCAGGCGCTGTGCTGCACCAGCATCACTCTGCTGACGTTATGCTCTTTGTCGGTCACTGCAGCCCCGGCGGCGCCCGCGCCTTGGGTAAAACCTCCTGTCGCCGGACCCGGGCGCACGCCGAATGTGGGTGACAGAGAACTTATCCATCAGCAGGAGCAACAGCGGGCTTTAGAGCAACGCCTCACCCCAAATACGCCAGAAGTGCGTCTTTCCCCGCCTGCCGACAATTTTGGCCGCATTATTTTCCCGCAGGAAACACCGTGTTTTGCTATATCGCAGGTTATCCTTTCGGGTACCGAGACCTTGCCGCACTGGTTGCCGTTACAACGTATCAGCAATCAGGCCATCGGCCACTGCCTGGGTGGCAAAGGCATCAATCTGCTGATGAGCTCGCTGCAAAACCGGTTGGTGGGCCACGGCTACATTACCAGCCGGGTATTGGCACCACAGCAGGATCTCAACAGTGGCACACTTAAACTGGTGGTCATTGCCGGAGGTGTCCGGCAGATAAAACTGACGCCGGACAGTGACCACTACATCACGCTGTATAGCTCGTTTCCTGTCCATGCAGGCCAGCTGTTAGATCTCCGGGATATTGAACAAGGGCTGGAGAATCTGCAGCGGTTGCCCACGGTACGGGCCAGCATGGAAATTTTACCTGCCAGCCAGCCCGGAGAGAGTGATATTGCGTTGCTGTGGCAACAGCAACGTATGTGGCGGGTAGGGGCTTCCCTGGATGATTCGGGTACCCGGAGTACCGGGCGATATCAGGGCGGGCTGACTCTGTCGCTGGATAATCCCTTCTCGCTCAGTGACCTGTTCTATCTGTCGGGTAGCCGCAGTCTGGACAGGCAGGGTGGAAAAGGCTCGGATAATATTACCGGTCATTATTCCGTGCCAGTGGGTTACTGGATGTTTGGCATGACTGCCAACAATTACCAATATCACCAGACGGTTGCCGGTATCAACGGTGATTACCGTTACCGTGGTAAAAGCAGCAACATCGGTTTCCAGCTCAGCCGCATCCTGCACCGTAGTGGTAGTCAGAAAACCACCCTGACTTACGATGTACTGGCCCGTGATTCAAAAAATTACATTGATGATACGGAAGTGGAAGTTCAACGCCGTCGTACTGCGGCATGGCGCATTGGTTTACAACACCGTCACTATATTTCTCAGGCCACGCTGGATGCGGGCATCAGCTATCAGCGGGGCACCCGCTGGTTCGGCGCGCAGCCTGCCCCGGAGGAATATTTCGGCGATGCTACGGCACTGAGCAAAATTGTCCAGATATCGGCACAGCTGGATATTCCTTTCGCGTTGGTAAACCAAAATTTCCATTACAACTTACGATACCAACGGCAGTTCAGCAACACACCGCTGACACCACAGGATCAGTTTGCCATTGGTAACCGATGGACAGTCCGTGGTTTTGACGGTGAGCGCACACTGAACGCCGATCGCGGCTGGTATGTGCGCAATGACATCGCCTGGGCAACCCCGGTTTCGATGCAGGAACTTTATCTGGGGGTTGATTACGGAGAGGTGGGCGGGAATGGCTCGCAATATCTGGTGGGTAACCACCTGGCCGGGGGCGCTGTTGGTATCCGCGGTTCGGCTTTTAACACCGGTTACGAGCTGTTTGCCGCCGTGCCGTTTTCTAAACCTGAGGGTTTCAAAACCGACCCGGTTTCGATCGGTTTTAACCTTAACTGGCAATACTGAGAGACCCGGAGGTTAACCTTGCCGCCCCGAACAGCATTGCCCGGGGGACGGCTCCCGGGCTTAAGTCTGCCGGTCAAACCAGGATAGGGTGTTTCATTTTTTCAGAAAATAGTATTTTTCTACAGCGGCACAGGGATGGATATCCGGGCAGTTATCGCTGCGTAGCAATACTTTATTTTATAGCAAGGACGCTGTTATGAATAACAATCTGTACCGTATTGTGTTTAACCGTGCCCGCGGCCTGATGATGGTGGTGGCTGATATTGCAGGTGCAGGCCGTACCGCAGCTTCAACCCCTCACTGTGGAGTTGTTCAAACCTGCAGTCAGCTAACGGGAAAAGTTCATGCTCTCTGTTTTGCGATATTACTGGCGTCCGGGGCAGTACAGCCCGTACAGGCAGGGATTGTCGCAGATGGCCGTGCACCTGGCGCTCAGCAGCCCACCATTATTCACAGTGCTAACGGTACCCCTCAGGTCAATATTCAGTCCCCGAGTGCCGCAGGAGTGTCGCGCAATAAATACAGCCAGTTTGATGTTGATAGTAAAGGCGTCATCCTGAACAACAGCCATAACAACGTGCAGACTCAACTGGGTGGGATGGTTGCCGGTAACCCGAACCTGGCGAGAGGCGAGGCGAGAGTCATTCTCAACGAGGTTAACTCGCGGGATCCCAGCCAGCTCAATGGGTTTGTGGAAATCGCCGGGAGTAAAGCGCAGGTGGTGATCGCCAACCCGTCAGGCATTACCTGTAACGGTTGTGGTTTTATCAACGCCAACCGGGCCACTCTCACCACCGGTCAGGTACAGATAAATAATGGGCAGATCACTGGCTATGACGTAAGCCAGGGCGACATTGTCGTCAATGGCGCAGGTATGGACAGTCGCCAGCAGGACAGCACTGATCTGATTGCCCGTGCGGTGAAACTCAATGCAGGAGTCTGGGCCAGAGAGCTGAAAGTCACTGCCGGACGTAACGTGGTAGACGCAGCGCATAACGTTGTGACCGCCAAAGCCGCCGGGGAGAGTGCATTGTCGGGCATTGCGATTGATGTGGCGGCGCTGGGGGGGATGTACGCCAATAAAACCCGCCTGGTGGGTACGGAAAGTGGGGTTGGGGTGCATAACGCCGGTAATATTGGTGCTTTGGCCGGAGATGTGGTGGTTAATGCTGACGGAAGTATCAGCAATAGCGGATATATCACGGCAACCAAAAATCTACAGCTGACCACACAAGGTAATCTTGATAACCAGGGCCATCTGTATGCATCAACCGATACCACAGTGAGCAGCCGGGGTACCCTCACCAACAGCGGCGTGATTGCCGCGCAGAACAATACGGTGGTGAGTGCGGCCGGTATTAACAGTAGTAAAAACAGTGTATTGGCGGCAGGGATGGGCAGTGACGGTTCACAGGTGGCTACCGGTGATCTCAGCTTAACCAGCCAGGGCAGACTGACGGCTAAAGGACAAAACTCCGCCGCCGGGAGATTAACGGCACAAGGCACGCAGCTGGATATCAGCGGCAGCCAGACTTATGGCGACAATGTGTCGCTGCTGGCCACCACCGGGGATATCAGCACTTCCGATGCCACCCTGTCTGCCAGGGCGCAGTTTACTGCCCGCACGTCAGCCACGCTAAATAACAATGGTGGCAAGCTCTCTGCCGGACAGCTCACCCTCAGTGCAGACAAACTATCTAACCGCAACGGTTTGATACAGCAACTCAAAAGCCACGACCTGATCTTCTCCTTTGCCGACAGCATTGATAACACTAATGGCACCCTGGCCAGCAACAGTAATAATTTCCGCCTGTCTACCGCGGTATTCAATAATCAGCAAGGTCAGGTCGCTCACTATGCTACTGGCTCGCTGGATATGATGACCGGCCAACTGGCGGGTGCGGAAGGCTCGTTGTTCAGTAAAGGGGTGCTGAGATTAAATGCCTCGCAATTGCTGCTGGATAACGCCACCACGCAGGCTGACCAGATTATGCTGACAGCAGATGCTTTCTCGCATCGCGGCGGTACTCTGTTGCAGACCGGTAGCGGCGATATGTCCGTCGCAGTAACCGGCACTTTGGATAATCAGGCCGGAAGCCTGGCGGCGAATGGCGATATTCATTTGCAGGCTGCCCGCCTGAACAACCAGAACGGGAAGCTGACCGCTGCACAACAAGGATCGCTGCGCATCATTGCGCTTAGCTCGCTCAATAATGAATCAGGGAGCCTGGCGGCGGCGGGAAACTTATTGCTGCAAAGTACCGGACTTAATAATGACAATGGCCTGCTGCAGTCCGGCAGCGATATGCAACTTGATATGCAGGATGGCCACCTGAGCAACCGTTTCGGCACCCACACGGGCGGCATTCTCAGCCAGGGAACTCTGACGCTTAACAGTGACTCGCTGGATAATTCCCGGGGCTACATTGGTGCCAGCGGTGCAAGGCTGACGACAGGACAACTGAACAACCTCAACGGGAGTCTGGTCAGCAATAAAGATCTGGCGGTCACCACACAAGGTGTGTTTAACAACCAGCATGGGCTATTACAGGCCGGGACCTCGATGGTTGTGAATACCTCAGGCGCTGAGCTGAACAATACACAAGGGCTGATGGGGGCGGGGCAATCGCTGAACCTGCTGAGCGGCGCGTTACTCAACCAGTCCGGCCAGATCCGTAGTTCGGGCGCTGCGCAAATCAATACTCAGGGCCAGTCGCTCGATAATACCCGGGGCATAATTTCAGTGGCCGCAGATGCACAGCTGAACGCCGCCAGCATTAATAACACGGCAGGGCAAATCCAGGTGGCTGGCGCGGCGATGATAAACGCAATCAAAGGTCTGGTGGTAAACACTCTGGGGCTGATCCGCAGTGGCAAGAACCTCGCAATCACGACCAGTCAGCTGATTAACCGTGACACTCAGGCTGATAACTCCGGCATTGAGGGCTCTTCGGTCACCCTTAACAGCGGCATTTTTGATAATGCCGGGGGAATCCTGCGGGCGACAGATTTACTGGAAATCACCGGGATACAGAATATCGATAACAGCAACGGTCTTCTGTCATCAACTTCCTTACTGAACATCAACGGGGGCGATGCGCTCTCCTTTATCAACACTTCCGGGACGTTGATTGCCGGAAAAAAACTGAATCTGACCACCGGGTCGCTGACCGGGGATGGCAGTGTGCTCTCACAAGGCACCCTGTCATTAGTCCTGCAACAGGCTTACCTCAATCAGGGAAGGGTAATCGCAAACGGGGACCTGAACCTGAATCTGGGCAACCGAAACCTGACAAACCAGGGAATCATCAAAGCGGGAGGCGTACTGACACTCAATGCCGGCAGCCTCGACAACCAACAAACGGCTGAAATCAGTGGAGGGGAAAACCACCTGTTGCTGACTAATGATTTAACCAACCGGGGGCTGTTGGATGGTGGACTGACTCATATTGTCGCTTTAAACCTGACTAATAGCGGCACCGGGCGTTTGTACGGCGACCATGTTGCGTTGCAAACCGCTACGCTGAACAACCTGGCTGAAAATGGTATCGCGGCGACGATTGCGGCGCGCGGGCAGCTGGATATCGGCGCAGCGGAGATCAATAACCTTGAGCACGGGCTGATTTACAGTGCAGGACGTGCCCGGGTTGGCGGTACGCTGGATAATGACTGGCGGGCGACGGGACAGGCATCGGTCTTTAATAACCGCAGTTCGACACTGGAATCTGCCGGGGATATGACGCTGAATATCGACCGGATCAATAATATCAATGATCATTTAGTGACGCAGGTCGTCGTCGTAGAAAAATCAGACCACCATGAAGCCGTGCTCAAGGGGGCGGTTAACCGTTTTGACTGGGCGGATATTGATCACAGCTATAAAAATAAATACAAAGTGCAAGATGCGATTATGCCCGATGGCACGCGCAATAATGATTTCTACGAATATATCTACACCCGTACCGTCACCGAGACTCAGGTGGTGGCAAGCGATCCCGGTCAACTGATTGCCGGGGGCAACCTGACTATCAAAAGTGATCAGGTCAATAATCACGATAGCCGGATTGTGGCCGGGGGTCTGCTGGGTGGCATCATTAACCAGCTGAACAATATCGCGACTGTCGGACAGAGGGTGATCAGCGATATTGGTACCCAGGTCCACTGGTATGCTAAAAAGTCGGGTGGCAAATGGGGGGGGACGGAGACCTCTCAGGGAAAAGACCGCAGTAACTATCAGCCAGCCGCGACCAGCCAGACCATCGATCTGCAAACCATGGCCTGGCAGGGTAACTCGCAGGCCAGCGGCAGTGGCTTCACGGTAGCCGGACGCAATACCGCCGGTGACAATACTGCGATTATTGATGCAGGCAATATCACGGCCGATAGCGGGTTAATGCCGGTCACCCCACCTTCCGGGCAGATTGTCGATGTGATACCTCCGGGCGACGATAATACGGTGATCCGCCTGATAAGCCCCGATATTACCCTGCCGGACAACAGCCTGTTCCATCTACAGCCGGCGGTTGATGCCAGCTATCTGATAGAAACCGATCCACGTTTCACCCAACAGAAAAAATGGCTGAGCAGTGATTACATGCAAAACGCCCTGGCCAACGATCCGAACGCTTTGATGAAACGGTTGGGTGACGGTTACTACGAGCAACAACTGATTAAACAACAGATTCTGAACCTGACCGGTAACCGATATCTGATGGGTTACAGTAATGACGAAGAGCAATACCAGGCGCTGATGAACGCCGGGGTCACCTTCAGCCAGCAATACTCCCTCTCGTTGGGCGTGGCCCTGACTCCACAGCAAATGGCCCTTCTGACCAGCGACATGGTATGGCTGGTGAAAAAAGAGGTCACTCTGGCTGATGGCACGGTACAAAGTGTCCTGGTACCACAGGTGTATGCGCGGGTGCAGCGTGGTGACCTGGATGGCAGTGGCGCGTTACTCAGTGGAAATAATATTGCGCTAAATGTCAGTCAGGACCTGACCAACAGCGGGCATATCAGCGGACGGAAAGTCACGCAGCTTACTGCGGATAACCTCAATAATAGCGGCTTTATGGCTGGCAATCAGCTGATCCTGCGGGCAGCTACTGATATCAATAATACCGGCGGCACCTTACAGGCCGCTGACCGCCTGACCGCCATCGCGGGACGTGATATCAACAGCAGCAGTACGCTGGGTGGTAGCGAGGGCAACATTACCTTCGATCGCCCTGCCGGAATTTATGTGCAAAACGACAGCGGTCAGTTGAGTCTGCAGGCGGGGCACGATATTAATCTGACCGCCAGCCAGATAAGCAATGTCGGTACCGGTAGCCAGACGCAACTGGTTGCCGGAAATGACCTGAACCTGGCTACCCTGACGACCACTCACAGTGAAAAGGGTGACTGGGGTGGCGGTAATAACCGTACCCTGACTCAGTCGCTGGATAACGGCACGATGATTAACGGCAGTGGCGATGTCTCTCTGAGCGCAGGGCACGACCTCAATGCCCGTGCCGCGACGGTTACTGCACAGGATGACCTGAATGTGATGGCAGGAAACTCCCTTACCCTCACCTACGGTAACGACAGTTATCATCTGACTGAGAACAGTCACCAGAGCAGCAACGGATTTCTTTCCAAAAAATCGGTCACCACCCATGATGAAATTCGAAGCCAGGGCGCGGCAGGCAGTGCCTTTAGCGGCAATACCGTAGCTATACAGGCCGGACATGATCTGACGGTCACCGGCAGCAGCGTTACCGGTACACAGGACGTCGGACTAACCGCAGGTAACAACCTGACGATTAATACCGCTGACGAAACCCGTAAGGAAGTACATCAGTATAAAGAGAAGAAATCCGGCTTTTCCGCGACGGGAGGGGTGGGATTCAGTGTCGGGAGCAGCAGCCTAAAAATTACGGATGACGGACAAAGCTTAACCAGCCTGGGGAGCACCATTGGCAGCACACAAGGCAATGTGAATCTTACGGCGGGTAACGTCCTGAGCACGCAAGGTTCAGAGCTACTGGCCGCGAAAGATCTGAATCTGACCGGCCAACAGGTCAATATCCTGTCGGCAGCAAACCAGAGCTCGCAGACCCATACCGTGGAACAAAAACAGAGCGGCCTGACACTGGCCTTGTCCGGCACGGCAGGAAGCGCAATTAACACCGCGGTAATGGGGGCCCGTGAGGCCGGTAAGCAGAGTAACGATCGTCTGGCAGTTTTACAGGGAATGAAATCGGTACTCAGTGGCGTGCAGGCAGTGCAGTCGGTGTCTCTGGCTGAAGCTGGTGGTAGTGATGGCAACCTGGTGGGTATCAACCTTTCGTACGGCAGCCAGTCCTCAAAATCAACGCAGACCAGTACGCAGAACCAGAGCCAGGGCAGTACGCTGACGGCGGGCAATAATCTGACAATCAATGCCACCGGGACCGATATTAACGTGCAGGGCAGTCAGCTGCAGGCCGGGAGAGATGTGAGTATCAACGCAGCGCGGGACGTGAATCTTTTCTCCGCCCTGAACAGTCAGACGCTTGAGGGCAAAAATGAAAGCCACGGCGCGTCAGTGGGTGCAGGCTTTAACTTTGGTCAGGGTAGCAGTGGCGTAACAGTCAATGCCAGCGTGAATAAGGGCAGAGGTTCAGAGACCGGCAACGGTAGCAGCAATGTTGAGACTATCGTCAATGCCGGAAATCAACTGACCATCGGTAGTGGCAGGGACACTACCCTGACCGGAGCGCAGGTCAGTGGCGAGAAGGTGATTCTGGATGTGGGACGTCATCTGACCCTGACCAGCGAACAGGATACTGACAACTACGATTCGACACAGAAAAATATCAGCGCGGGCGCCAGTGCAGGTGCGGGCGGTGGTAGCGGTTCGGTGAACCTGAGCCGGGACAAAATGCACAGCAGCTACCAGAGTGTGCAGGAGCAGACGGGTATCTTTGCCGGCAGCGGCGGTTTTGATGTGACGGTAGGTGAACACACTCAGCTAAACGGCGCGGTGATCGGGTCGACGGCTACGGCTGACAGGAATAAACTGGACACCGGTACGCTGGGATTCGGCGATATCCGCAACAGCGCGGAATACGAGGTTGAGCACCAGAGTATGGGGGCCAGCACGGGCGGTAGCGTGGGTGGCCAGTTTATGGGCAATATGGCCAACAGCCTGCTGGTGGGCCTTAACGGCAGCGACAGCGACAGTTCCGTCACTTATGCGGCAGTCAGTGAAGGCACCATTAATATCCGTGATAAGGATGATCAGCAGCAAGACGTTAACGGGCTGAGCCGTGATGTTGAGCATGCCAATCAGACGCTTTCGCCAATCTTTGACAAAGAGAAGGAGCAAAACCGGCTTAAGGAAGCGCAGCTGATAGGGGAGATTGGCAGCCAGGTCGGGGATATAGCCAGGACGCAGGGCAAGATTGAGGCGACGAAGGCCGGTAAGGCAGAGCTGGCGGCGAAAGGCGTCAAAGAACCGGGTGCAAACGCCACGAAGAAAGAACGCGCCACTTATGATAAAGCCCTGAAAGAAACTTCCGGCTACAAAACCGCCCAACAGAAATGGGGTACCGGCAGCGTCATCCAGCAAGGGATTCAGGCGGCTACGGCGGCGGTACAGGGGCTGGCCGGTGGTGACCTGAAAGCTGCCATCGCCGGAGCCTCAGCCCCCTATATCTCAGAGGTCATCAAACAGACCGCGCCGGATGAAGCCAGCCGGGTGATGGCCCATGCTGCGGTAGCAGGAGTGATAGCTGCTGCTCAGGGGAATTCTGCGGCAGCTGGTGCCACAGGTGCAGCCACCACGGCAATGACGGGTGAAGTCATCAAAAACACGCTGTACGGTGATGTGTCGGTCAGCCAGCTAAGTGAGGAGCAAAAACAGACGCTGGTTGCGTTGGGAAGCCTGGCGGCAGGTCTTGCGGGTGGTCTTGTCGGAGACAGCACGGCAGATGCCTTATCCGGTGCACAGGCAGGCCGGAACGAAATCAGCAATAATATGACCAGTATGGGCATGTTACAGCAGATGCTGGCGCAGGAAACGCTGAACTCGGCGGCAATGGCCGAAGCGGGCAAAGGTGGTGTCAATGAGCAGGCGGCGCTGGCACTGACCAAAGCCGTTAAGCAGGGTCTTGATGCTGCGTGTCTGGCTAATCCCACATGTGTCATAATGGCAGTGGTTGCGGCGCAGAACCAGCAACACACGGACAGCGCAGGCAGCACAACCGAAACCATACCAGTGAATGACAATCTTACCGGAGGAAAGCTGGTCAACCCTGTTCAGGATGAAAGTAAGGGAACATCGTTGATTACGCCGGACCAGTCTGGCAGTAATAATTCCATTATTACTATATATCCTGAAACTCAACCGGGAAAAAATGACGGAATATTTATCAATCCGAAACCAGTTGAAAATACTGGCACTGGTTATATCGCTGAGTTATCTGACAAAAATAGTTCTATTAGTGCAGGTGATTTCTTTAAAGGGACGACATATACAGATAAAGTCAAACAGCAAGCTTCCTCTGGCGATTTCCACTCGTTCCCAGAATCTGTAGATACTTATTCGGATCAGGGAACAATATCAGTGATTTCAGGTGGCGATGGAGTGGAACGTATTAAGTTAGAAATATCTGGCAGTTATCGCGGTAAAGAAGGTGTGTTCGAATATATCCGGGAACCGGATGGCACTATAAATCACCGCCTTTTTGTTCCAAATCGATGAACTGGAGTAATTGAAAAGATGATCAATAAAATATTAGAGTTATATTCGCGGTATGGGAAAAGCCTGTTAGATAATGGGATTAATGATGCTGTGCTACCGATATCCGTCGCTAATGAGGCTTTGGCTCTATTCGCAGAAGCTAAATGGATAGTGGTTGGAGGCGATGTTTACCAATATAAAAATAATGTAATGAAGAATGTCTACGCAGACTGGTACTGTAATCTGATTGTTCCCTCTGAAAGTTGCGATTACGCCGAAGAGCATTTGAAAAATTTAAGAGGCGATAATATTTATATCTCTTTTACAATAAAAAACTAAAGAGATCCCGGCCAACCCTGTTGATAGGGTAGTTCGGCAGCCAGGTTGGGGATATAGCGCGGACACAGGGCGAAATTGCCGGGCTGAAGGCGAAGAAAGACCCGGCAGCGCTTGAAGCTGCGAAGGAAACGCTGGCAGGTAAAGGTAATCTGAGCCCTACCGCAGAGCAGATAGCGGAGCAGGCTTATAACACGGCGATGGCCCCTTACGGCACGGGCAGCACCCTGCAACAGGGAATCCAGGCGGCTACGGCCGCAGTACAGGGGCTGGCCGGTGGTGATATTGCGAAAGCGATAGCGATAGCGGGTGCTTCATCGCCGTATCTGGCTGAGGTCATTCATAATATGACCACGGACACTAACGGCAAAGTTAACACCGAAGCGAACCTGATGGCGCATGCAGTGCTGGGGGCTGTGGTAGCGCAGATTAACGGTAACAGCGCCCTGGCGGGTGCGGCAGGTGCGGTGACGGGCGAATACATTGCTCAGCAACTGTATCCGGGAGTTGACCGTAAAGACCTGACGGAAGACCAACGTCAGACTATCAGTGCACTGGGAACCCTGGCCGCCGGACTGGCCGGCGGTATAGCCGGTGACAGCACGGCAGATGCGGTGGCGGGAGCGCAGGCGGGGAAAAATGCGGTTGAGAATAACTCGCTGAGTGGTGATAAAGCCCGCGAAACGGTAAAACAGGCTGCTGAATCCCTGAAAGATCAGGTCAGGGATAAGCTGGGTAACGGCACCACATCGGCAATCGCCAACGCCATCATTAACGGTCTGGCTGATACCGGCGATGCAGCATTAGGCAGCACGGATTATGTCGCTGATGCGGCTATGGCACTGGCGGCATGTGCCGCGGGGGACAGTTACTGCGGAACAGCCCTGAATGACCTGACCGGGAAGAATCAGGCGGTAGCGGACAGCGTTAAAGCACTGATGAGCAGTGACACCTGGTCAGCGATGAAAGAGACTGTTGTACAGGCGTCCGAAGGAAATCAGGCGGCACTGGAAGCAACAGGCGGGATGCTGGCCGGGATTATATTGCCAGGCAAGAAAGTACCTGGTGCCCTGAAGGCAATTGATCCGACTGTTAAGATCGCAACAGGTCAAGCCGTAGGGGCCTTTGAAAAAAGCTTGGCTAACCTTCCTCCCGGAGAGCGCGTAGCCATCGTAAAACAGGCCGCTCCGAAGGTGGCAGCAGATAATGGCATGGTTAAAGATAATCTACTGACTAAAAAGAATGGTGGTCGTGATGTGTACTTGGGGCAGGATGGCAATTTATATGCCCTTGATACTCAACATGGACGATTTGAAGTTGTCAGTCCGAAGGGTAAACATCTCGGTGAAGTTGATTTTTCTATGCAAGTAAGAAAGCCTGCTGATCCATCTGGCGGTCATAATTTGAAGGTGAAGTAATGAAGCTCATTGATTGCGAAAAAAAGGCTATATCCAGAGGCACTATTTTTAGATTACCCGCTGTTTGGCCGTATGAGAAATGGGTAGATTTTATGTTGTTCGAAACTCAAGATGATGAAAGGCCATATGGTTTAATCGTCACATCTGGATTTAAGGCTGGACTATTTTTAATCAAGCTGCCTGCTGAAAGCATCTCGGATGAAGGGCATGGATTAAGTACAGAATGGGTTATTACCAACTGGGCCAAATGGATTTATCCAGAATGTAATGTTGACGATGTTCATATCCTTGACGAATATGTAGCAACACCCATCAAGTAAGAAATGAGTTCACCTGGTGAGTTTAACGCCGTTTGATGTTGTTACATTGAAGGTCGATGTGCTTGAGAATAATGCGCTGAGTGATATTGCGCAGGCGGAGTCTGAAGGCAAGACGGTGGAACAGAAGGCCGGTGAGTACGTTGAGGCGGAAAACGAACGTTATAAGAAGGCAGACTGCGGCGGCATGAGCGCCGAAGCCTGTTCGGTGAAGATGTATGAAGAGCGGCGTGAGCAGCTGAAAGAAACGATGTCACTGGGCGCTGACTTCGTACCTGTCGTGGGTAATATCAAAAGCTTCGCGGAAGCGCAGTCGGCGCTTGATTACCTTGCCGCTGCAATTGGAATTATTCCGGGTGCCGGAGATGCTGCGGGTAAGGTATTAAAGGCAGCAGAAACGGCGCTGAAGAAAGGCGATGTGGCTGAAGCATCGAAGCTGATTAATAAGGCCAGCAGTGAGATCTCCGCAAAAACACCCATTGGATCAAAAGGTAATCCTCTAAATGTTATAGATGGTCAGAATAAACCATCTATAATAGGAAATCGTCATTACTCTGGACACTCATTAGATCGTATGCAGAAGCAAGGTATAACGCCTACTACCGTGGAAAATGCAATGCGGCCAGAAAATGTGATACAAGGTAAACGACCTGGTACAACAGCTTATTATGATAGTAAGAATAATATAACCGTTATTGCTGATACCAAAACAGGCACCGTTGTAACGGTTGATTTTGGAAGGATAAAACAATGATTTTACTATCAGATATGAATATCAGTGAGTACGATGATCGCCAGATCTCCCTGATGAAAGAAACATTGTCCCTTTTTGAATCAGGCAAAGTATCGCTTAAAAAACTGATTGATAATTTAGAAGGTTTATTATTTTGTTTACAGTCGGTAGATATTGATTGGAAAAACGAATTTCATGAATACTGGTTCGTATTAGAGCAAATATATGCTGTTGCTTTGTTCAGAAATGAATCTATTTCTCCAGATGATCCTGACTTACTTGATGCTTTGAGACATCTGAATGAACTATTAAGTAAATAACTCTAATATCCCGGCCAGCCGAGCCGGGATATTAGCAGCCGGACTGGCAGGCGGTATAGCCGGTGACAGCACGGCAGATGCAATGGCAGGTGCACAGGCGGGGAAAAATGCGGTTGATAATAATTATCTGAGTAGTACAGAGAAGAGCCGCCAGACAGAACTGAACCACAAACAAACGCTGACACCAAATGAACAGCAGGAACGCGACGCGCTGAACCGTAAAGATGCTAAAACCAGTAAAGTACTGGTGGATGCATGTATGGGGGGCAGTGCGGAAGCCTGTACGGCAGCACGTAAAGACGCTCAGGAGAAACAGGACACATACCAGAACCTGGGTTATCAGAATACAAAAGAAGGTCAGGCTGGTTACCAGCAGATACAACAGCTGCTGAACGGCACCAGTGCCGAAGCAGTACAGACGCAGGAACTGTTCAACGGCATGGTGGCAGCGTATGTGCGTACCGGGATGAGCGAGGAAGCGGCCAGGTCCGCAGTTGGTTACCAGCTTGGCGCGATGTATATTGCTGGCGGTATTGCGGGGATCGGCTCAGGGAAAGCGGTTGATGAAGGATTAACGCCAGGGGTTAAGCCATCGACGCCGTCGGCGAAACCGGGGGTAGCTGGTTCTCAGGCAGAAACGAAGCCATCCAGCGGTGCGGAGAATGCGGCGACTTATCCGAAGCTGAAAGACGATCTGGTACAGCAGAATCTGAACAATATTGCGAAGCAGGATCCGAGGCTTGAAATTGCTATTAAAGGCGATGGCTCAGGCAAAAAAGATTTTTCGATGGGAGAAGGATCGAAAACTGAAGCTGACAGACTAGGTCAGATATGGCTGGGTGATGGTGCAAAACAAACCAGTGGCGGTGGTTGGATTAGCGCTGATGGAACCCGTGGGTATCGGTCACCTTCTACAAAAGATTCTCCTTTTGCCACAACGGGGACACAAGCAAACTTTGAAACTTATGAAATCAACTCGTCAGGTAAGCCAGTCAAAGTTAGGTATGGCCATCTAAATATTTTGGATTAGAAATGAAAGCGATACTGAAAAATATTGATTGTACTCACCATGACCTCAACACCTATTATTCTGATGTTGATGAAACAGCGATAACTTTGACCTTAACTATAGGTATTACTGACTCATTAGGAGGAGATAACTTTGATGTTTTTATCTGTACCCCGGAATGGCTCTGCAAGCATCACTGGCTACCGGAACTGATGCGCCACACGCTTCTGGTACGTAAGTACGATCTGGATGAGATTAAAAAGACCATCACAGACTATATTGAGCAGTGCGAAGGCAATGACTGGATGGAGATAGCACAAAAACTTTCCAGTGTATTTGCCTGGGAGTACGAAGACTACCAACCTTAAATGAGAGGTCCCGGCCAAACACAGCCGGGTCCTTTATTTGTCGCAAAGGTCAATCGTCTGCAGCAATTTTCCTCAGACCTTCCCAGCTCATTGATAGGGGAGACAGGCAGCCAGGTCGGGGATATAGCCAGGACGCAGGGCAAGATTGAGGCTGCGAAAGCCGGTAAGGCAGAGCTGACGGCGAAAGGCGTCAGAGAACCGGGCATAAACGCCACGAAGTAAGAACGTGCCGCTTATGATAAAGCCCGGAAAGAAAATTTCGGCTACAAAACCGTCCAACAGAAATGGGGCACCGGCAGCGCCATCCAGCAGGGTATCCAGGCGGCCACGGCCACAGCCTGCAATTCTCTCTGGAATCAACCGGATTTGTTCTGAAGATCTGGCAAAGAGACTCCGGCTTACTCTATCAGCTATTGTCAGCCCTGGCTGGGGCAGGGTTAGCGGAGATATCTATGTATTTTCTCAAACCCATTGGGCGGTTTACGCCGCGAGGATCGGAAAACGGCAGTTTAAAAGTGGGAGATAAAGATACTTTCACTGTCCAGGTGGTATCACCGATAAAGCGGAAGCTGGCGGAGTGGGGCGAAACCTTTAAATCTTCGAAGTATCCTGAAGAATAAGCGGCTCCGATAGTCAGTTCCTCTATTACACCCTGAGAGAGATCAATCAGCAACAGTGTCAGCATTTCCTCATAAATAATGTCGTCCGTCACGAATAAGAGATAGTGGCGATCATCAACTCTTATTGCAGCTTCAAGCACTTTTCCTGGAATAATAATCCCCGTTGAGTTAGCGCCAATCAGGACTTCGGAACGAGCCTGAGTGGTCTCTGTTGCTTCACTGACTTCTGATAGTGATAGTGTAGAGACTTGTTCCATCTTTATTTCCACCAGTTTCCTGTTTCCCATGCCGCTAAAGCACCGCCAACAAATCCGCCTAATAACACGCATACAGGTGCACCGGGTCCACACATCAGACTGAACTATTAAGCCCTTGGCAGCATGGGATAATTTCGACATTCTCAGGTTAACCTGTGAGTTTGATTTACCCTCTGACTCTATAATCCTGGCATACTCCTGACTTTTTTGCGTTTCTGATAAGCGATTAAAGTCAGCCTTTGACCCGAACATAGACGCAGTTTGCTTTGCGACTAATGATTAAGTGTCACGCCAGAAGGCTTCATCCTTTCTACCATGGCTCTGTCAGGCAGCATGCTGCTGGTGATCTCTTTTCTTTGTTGGAGTCCCTGCGCGAAGAAAGCGTTTTTAATCAGATTCATATTTCACCATTTTTCCGTTGATATTTATACGATATGTTCCGCTATCCAGAGAGAAATAAATTCCGGTGTTCTTACTGCTATTCACCATCAAGAGAGAGTTTTTATCGATGCAGTTTATTGGCGGTTTCATATCAATAAAGCATCGCCTGTCATATTTTCCTTCTTCTTTGTACCCATCGCCAAAATCCCAAAATACTATTGAGAAAAAACCATCAGTTGCGGGTCTCGGGATGTTGTATTTTTCTTTTAATTTTGCATGATTTTTAATCCACCAGTCTATTTTTTCACGGTCAGTGAAAGGGAAGTTTTTTACCAGAACAGAACTAAACTCTCCATCTTCATGCACCGAAATAATCTCTACCGGAGAGACCGGCATTAAGAGAGAATAACCCAACAGGGAACAACTAATTAGTAATAATCCATAAAATACTTTTTTAATTTTAGACTTCATTACGGTCCCCTGTAATCTCTACAGTGGCTTCCATATTGGTCATAAATGGCTTGAACCCGAACTGATTGTATCGCTGGAGCACAAACCAGATACGGAAGAAATGAAACTGGCTGAATTTTTTTTTCAGTATATCGTTACTGTCGAGGCCGAAATGATCCTGTACCTTGTAATGGACCTCGGCCCGGTAACGGTCATTATTAATATATAGGGATTTAATCGTGATCTGCGTTGCCCAGGTATCATGAACCGTAATACCCATGCCGTTAAAATTATCCTGGAACCAGTTAAATTTAGGTAGTCGCCCCTCTCGTATAGCTCTTCTCATTCTGTCCTGGTTTTCAACCGGGAAATACTTTCTTTTCCAATCGATGCCGGTTCTTAATGCTTTTGATAACAGAATACGAGTACTATTCTTCTTCGAGGAATCCCTGATAATACGTTCTTTTAATGCCCGGTCCAGCGAGATATCGCGAAAAGGCATACCATCACCGTTCTGCATATAGGTGATCATCTTTTCTGGCAGGTGGCTGTACGGCCCGTAAAGGGAAAATTTGCGGGATAACGAGCGGAATTCGTCAAACAGCAGAGCGTCATACTGTTGGCGGGTAATCTTGTCACCCTGGCCGCGCAGATTATAGCAGAACATGGACTGAGGGCGATCCATTGAGGAACGCAGGGTGAGTGTGTAAGGGTCAACCTGATCTGATATGTAATCCAGTAGATAATCGGATTTTAACTGCGCTTCGGTCAGATCACCGCAGCGCATATCACTGGCGCTGTAGTCATCCATCCATCTCTGGGTTTTGAATATAGTGCAGGGAAACTGTAATGCGG
>Ga0157363_1000098_pt1 | contig 65899 bp, 65 predicted proteins | sample AttsexASBM1_FD_111477 | JGI IMG/M metagenome (GOLD analysis project Ga0157363, IMG submission 111477) | Fungus gardens microbial communities from leaf cutter ant in Ribeirão Preto, State of São Paulo, Brazil - Atta sexdens ASBM1 | ecosystem: Host-associated > Fungi > Mycelium > Unclassified ... | reverse complement strand
CCGTTGTTAATTCAGGATTGTCCAAAACTCTACGAGTTTAGTTTGACATTTAAGTTAAAACGTTTGGCCTTACTTAACGGAGAACCATTAAGCCTTTGGCTTCTTCACGCCGTACTTGGAGCGTGACTGCTTACGGTCTTTAACACCTGAGCAGTCCAGCGCGCCACGAACGGTGTGGTAACGCACACCTGGCAGGTCTTTAACACGACCGCCACGGATCAGGATCACGGAGTGTTCCTGCAGGTTGTGACCTTCACCACCGATGTAGGAGGTGACTTCAAAACCGTTAGTCAAACGCACACGGCAAACTTTACGCAGTGCTGAGTTTGGTTTTTTAGGAGTGGTGGTGTACACACGGGTACAAACGCCACGTTTCTGCGGGCAAGCTTCCAGCGCCGGCACGTTGCTCTTTGCAACTTTGCGGACGCGTGGTTTGCGAACCAGCTGGTTAACTGTTGCCATTAAATAGCTCCTGGGATTTAGCTTTTTGCTTCGTAAACACGTAATAAATCACCTCGTAGAATTACGAGGAGGCAGAATTTTAGGGCTGTGTCAAAAAGGTGTCAAGAAATAACCAGGGGGCCAACGCATTACCAGGCCATTTGTTGTTGATGTTTTACCGTTAGCGCAACGAAAAAAGTATAGTCCACAGACTGCACAACAGGGGAAATTTGCGTGCTCAGCCCCCGGGCATTCAGGTCATCTTCCAGTGCCCAGAGCTTCGCCCCTGAGGCGCGAAGCTGTTCCAGCGCCCTGCTGCCCTCAATCGCCGCCAGTACGCCATCCTGCAGCAAGAGCAGGTCATCCTCCGGCATAAGCAGTCGGGTCAGGCTTTCGATGTCGCTGTAAGTCGGTGAGTGAAATAACGTATGCAGCATTAGGTGCTCTTAAAAAGTCAAAATACGGTCATAGCCTGCGAGTTTTTGCCGCAGGGCCGACGCATCTAAAATTTCGGCATCCAGAATGCGTGGCGCATTTTCCGCTAAACCGCGCGACTGCAGCGATGCCCTGCACAGATAACACTGGTCGATATCATACAGCGCCAGCACGCCGAAGGTAGCGGCATAATGCCGGCTGTGAATATTTTCCGGCTGTTGCTCACTGTTAAGCTGCAGAACGCCATCTCCAATAAAAAACAGGCCGATATCGTCACTCAACGCGCCGGTGGCCAGCACCGCATCTAACCCTTCACGTCCCGCACTGCTGCCATGTGGGGCTCGGGTGAATACAAACGCGACACGCTTCATCAGAACTGCACCATCCGCTCGCAACGCAGCGCCGCTTCCGCCAGCGCGCCTAAGCCGGCCAGGGTAAAACCGGGCTGAAGATTCGCGCCCGGCAGCGCAAGCCGTGAGGCTTCCTGCGCATCCGTCACGCCGCGCCGGAGTGCCGCCGCCACGCAAATGTTCAGCGCCACGCCATGCGCCTGATGAAGCGACTGCCAGGCACGAACAAGATCGAATTCGTCACTGGCGGGCGCGCTAAGCTGATTGGCGTTCAGCACCCCTTCCCGATAAAAAAAGACGCTTTCCAGCTGGTGTCCCGCTGCCAGCAGCGCGTTGGCAAACAGCAGCGCGCTGGTCGCCTGCTGCGTACCATAGGCCGGACCGGTGACAAGAAGCGCATAGCGCATTAACGATCCTGCCCCTGAAAGTCACCGTTTTTAAACTGGCGGATGTACAGGTACACGGTATGTTTGGAAATATTTAAGCGCTCGGCGACCTGATTGATGGCGTCTTTGATATCGAAAATCCCTTTTTCATACAGATTCAATACGATCTGACGGTTCTTGGCATTATTCGAGACGTTACGGTCGGCGCTCACTTCTTCAATCGTAAATTCCAGCGTCTGCATGACCAGGTCATCGACCGAACTGGCAAAGTTCACATTGGAATCGACCTGCTGCATCTCTGGCGGCAGAAACGTCGACATGATCTGTGAAAACGGAACGTCGAGGTTCATGTTGATACACAGCAAGCCAATCACCCGCTGCTGGCGATTACGAATCGCAATCGTGACGGACTTCATCAGCACACCACTTTTCGCGCGGGTAAAGTAAGCGCGGGAGACGTTGCTGTCTGCACCCTGCATATCATGCAGCATGCGCAAGGCTAAATCCGTGATGGGCGAGCCCACTTTACGCCCTGTATGCTCGCCGTTAGCAATACGCACGGCCGAACAGTTTAAATCTTCCAGTGAGTGAAGGACGATTTCACAATGCGAGCCGATCAACATGGCAAGACCATCTACAACGGCCTCATACGATTTTAAAATATCGTAATCAGTTTGCTCGAACGGATGCTGTTCCAGAAGATCGAAGTCGCTCAGTTCACCGGGATTGAATGGATTAGACATTGAAGACATCACCCTACATGGCTGGAGCCTGTCACAGCGGCTACGGGCAGACTCAATATTGGGATAGTTATGCAGGCGATAGTCTGGCAAATGTCGCGGGGTTATGCCAGAGGTTTGTCATAAAGAGAAACCGCCACCCGAAGGTGGCGGCAGACAGATTACTGGGATTTCTTCGCGTCAGCAGCAGGTGCCTGCGTTTTTTCATCCGCTTTTGGTGCCGGTTTGATATCAAGCAGCTCAACGTCAAACACCAGCGTGGAGTTAGCCGGGATGCCCGGAACACCGTTTTTACCGTACGCCAGGTTTGGTGGGATAACCAGCTTGATCTTACCGCCTTTCTTAACGTGCTTCAGGCCTTCAGTCCAGCCTGGAATCACGCCGTCAAGACGGAAAGACAGGGGCTCACCGCGCGTGTAAGAGTTATCAAACTCGGTGCCGTCGATCAGCGTACCTTTGTAGTTTACAACGACTGTATCGCTGTCTTTTGGTGCTTCACCGGTCCCTTCTTTCTCAACCTTATACAGCAAACCACTTTCGGTCTTCTTCACGCCGCTCTCTTTAGCAAACTTAGCGCTGTAAGCTTCACCCTTCTCGGCATTTTCTTTTGCGTCTTTTTCCATCTTAGCTGACGCCGCGCCTTTCACGCGGGCTTCGAACGCCTGCAGGGTTTGCTCGATTTCTTCGTCAGACAGCTTGCTCTTGCCGCCAAACGCGTCCTGAACACCGGCAATCAGTTGCTGCTTGTCCAGCTTGATGCCCAACTTCTCCTGTTCTTTCAGGGAGTTGTCCATATAACGGCCCAGTGACGCACCCAAAGCGTATGCAGATTGCTGATCTTCATTTTTGAAGGCGGCATTTTTTGGAGCCTGAGGAGCAGACTGTGGAGCATCGGCAGCGGCCGGAGCTGCTGCTGTTTCTGCAGCCATTGCCAGCGGAGCATTCAGCGCGACGGCCATGGTGGTAGCTAACAATGTGACTTTAAACAGTGATTTCATCCTTTCTCCAAAACCGAAGCCTCTCACCTCGGGAATCATTGCGGACTGAGGGCCCACACTATAACTTTACGTGGCAGTGACGAACACTCCCACAACGTAATTATCTGGTCTACTTCCGACCTTTTTTGCATCAGGAAGTTTCACCAGAGATGATGTCATCTGACCCTTTTTCAAGCTAAACACCAAATAAAAGCGAATAAATAGGGCAATTCTGCAACGCCAGCCTTTAGAATCATGCGCTGAGTAGCCCCTTAACAGGAGAAAAGATCATGCAACAGTCAGAGTGGGAACAACGTATTGAAGCGCTTGAAAGTAAGCTGGCCTTTCAGGAGATCACTATCGATCAACTGAACAATACCGTCGTTCAGCATGAACTTGAAATGAGTAAGATGCGCGAACATATGCGCCTGTTACTTGAGAAGTTTAAAGCCAGCGCGCCGTCGATGATTGCCGATGCTTCAGAAGAAACCCCGCCGCCGCATTACTGATCCATCCGTGACAGGCCAGGCTGACTGTCGGCAGGCCCGTTCTGCCGAGGCCTGCTGACAATAAAATGCCGCAAAAAGTAAGGCCACCCGAAGGTGGCCCTGCACTACCGCGTCGGACTTAGTGGCTGCAGCCACAACCGCCCGTTCCGCAACCACCTTTACCGTGGTCATGGTCATGGTCATGGTCGTGATCGTGGTGATGACCATCTGCACCGTGAACATGGCCGTGTGCCAGCTCTTCCGGTGTGGCTTCACGAATCGCAACCACCTCAACGTTAAAGTTCAGGTTCTGACCCGCCAGCATGTGGTTACCGTCAACCACAACATGGTCGTCTTCCACTTCGGTGATTTCAACCGGCACCGGACCCTGATCGGTTTCCGCCAGGAAACGCATGCCAACCTGTAATTCGTCAACGCCCATAAAGACGTCTTTTGGTACGCGCTGTACCAGGTTGTCATCGTACTGACCGTACGCGTCATTTGCCGGGATATGCACGTCAAACTTATCGCCCGCGACGTGGTTTTCCAGCGCATTTTCCAGACCAGAAATCAGGGAACCATGACCGTGCAGATAGTCTAACGGTGCACTCACCGGTGACTCGTCAACCAACACACCGTCTTCTGTACGTACCTGATAGGCCAGGCTTACCACCAGGTCTTTTGCTACTTTCATGATATCTCCTAACCGTTGAGAACTAAGATCCCGTCTCATTGGTCTATTCTTGCGTGCAATAACACCAACCAGAAAGGTTCGGGGCTGAGTACAAGAGGCACTCTTTTTCTCTTGCGACTTCAGCGTTAATGGCGTCAATTGTAACGGAATTCAATCCCGCTGTGTGCTTAAGCTTAAAAAAAGCTGGGCCATTTCGCTACTCGGGATGGAAAATTCCGATCACTTGCTCGTTACTGCGAACCTGATCGCGTGCCTGTTTATCGGCTTCCCGCATTTGATGGCCGCACTTCACACACTCGACGACATCGACATTGTTTTCACGCCACATGGCCAGCGTGTCTTTTTCCTGACAATGCGGACATACCGCACCAGCAATAAAGCGTTTACGCATGCTGTTCTACCTGTGTCTTTTGATTACTGATCGTCATCCCAGTCATGGAACTGACGTCGTTCATGCTGCATTTCACGCTGAAAAATGTCTTCCAGTTCACGTCGCGCCTCGCGGACACGGGAAATCTGCGCCATATCAGAGTGGACAGGCATCAGCTCCCGCAACATGCGCATATCCAGCCGGCGGAAGTGTTGCTGTGCCCGATGAGCCTGATGAGGATGCATTCCCAGCGACATAAGCGTTTTACGCCCCAGTTCCAGCGCACTGGAAAAAGTTTCGCGTGAGAACTGCGTCACGCCCGCCTGCAGCAGTTCGTGGGCTTCCACACGACCACGGGCACGCGCCATAATCTGCAAATGCGGAAAATGTTGCTGGCAGAGATGCACAATCGTCATCGCATCTTCCGGATTGCTGCAGGTAATGACGATTGACTGCGCATCAGCCGCACCCGCCGCTCGCAGCAGTTCCAGCTCCGTTGCATCACCATAGTAAACCTTGTAGCCGTACTTGCGCATCAGGTTGACCGCACTAATATCACGCTCCAGTACGGTGATGCGCTTATTGTTTGCCATCAGCAAACGGCCCACTACCTGACCAAAACGTCCGAAGCCCACCACAATGACCTGCGGCTGATCGTCCTCAACGAAGGGTTTTTCAGTGTCTTCATCGCTTTCATTAAAGCGACGCGCCAACAGCCGATCAATTGCCTGCATCAGCAGCGGCGTGGTCATCATGGACAGCGTCACGGTAACCAGCAGCAGCGGCAGTTGGTCGCCCGAGAACAGTCTGGCTGACGAGGCCGCCGAGAACAGCACAAAAGCAAACTCGCCGCCCTGACTCAACACGCCGGCAAACTGCTGACGTTCAGAGCTGCGTAAGCCATAGATTCGAGCCAGCACATACAGCACCAGTAACTTGACCGACACCAGCGTCAGTACGCCCAGTAAAATGGCGATAATGTGGGTATAAAGCACCCCGAGGTTCAGCGCCATGCCCACCGAGATAAAAAACAGCCCCAGCAGTAAGCCTTTGAACGGCTCGATCGCCACTTCCAGCTCATGACGGTATTCACTTTCCGCCAGCAGAATCCCGGCGATAAAGGTGCCTAACGCCATGGATAACCCCAGCGCATCCATAAACAACGCGGAGCCCAATACCAGCAGCAGCGAGGCGGCGGTAAATACTTCACGCACGCCTGAGGCCGCGATGTAGCGAAAAATGGGGCGCAGTAAATAGCGGCCCCCGACGAGCATGCCGGCAAACGCCAGGACCTTCATGCCCACTTTCATCCAGTCGACGCTGCCGCTGTCATTCCCGGCCAGAAGCGGAATCAGTGCCAACGCCGGAATAACAGCCAGATCCTGAAACAGCAGCACCGAAAACCCTAGCTGGCCCGCTTCGCTGCGGTTCATGCCCTTGTCCCGCATCAGCTGCAAGGCCATCGCCGTTGATGACATGGCCAGACCGATCCCGCCGATTACCGCCGCACGCCAGTCAAAGTTTGTCAGCCACAGCAATGCGCCAAGAATGGCGGCGGAGAAAATCACCTGCGCGGCACCGATACCAAAGATAGAACGGCGCAGCGCCCACAACTTTGCCGGGTTCAGTTCCAACCCGATGATAAACATCAGAAAGACAACGCCCAGTTCAGAAAAGTGCAGAATCTCGTCGACGTCACTAATAAATCCCAGTCCCCACGGACCAATGGCAATACCGGCCAGTAAGTACCCCAATACTGCGCCAATCCCCAGGCGAGCCGCTACCGGTACAATCAGCACCGCCGCAAAGAGATAGATGACTCCTGCGGTCAGCAGCGTTTGTCCTTCCATTTATAACCCTCCATTCGGCAGCGGTGCTGCCAGCCAGTCGCTATAGGCACGGGCATATTTTTTGAGTAAATCAGGTTGCTGACGGCGCGCCCAGTAAATAATCATCGGCGACATCCAGTGCATACGGCACATCTGTGCGGTCAGCTCAAAAGGTCGCAAAATGTCATTCATGGAATAGCGGTTCAGTCCGTGCTGCTGAAAGGCCGTTTCAGGTTCGCCGGTTGTGACGATACTGCGCCAGTACTTTCCTTCTAATGCGTTTCCGTCTATGCCGTTGGCAAAACCCCGGGACAACACGCGATCTAACCACTCTTTAAGTAACGCCGGGCAGCTGTAGGTATAGAGAGGATGTTGAAAAATAATCACATCATGCTCACGCAGTAGCTGTTGCTCATGGTGGATATCGATAAAAAAATCCGGATAGGCGGCATAGAGGTCATGAACGGTAACATGCTCAAGGGGCCTGGCCGCGTCCAGCAAAATACGATTTGCGATGGAATCCTGCGCTTCCGGATGAGCAAAAAGCAGCAAAATCTTAGGTGGCTGCGACATCCTTTCCCTCCAAAGCGTCGTCATTGGTGCGGATTTCCGCTACCATGCACAACGCAACAAAAACCCAATTATGTTGCACGTAAATTAACATATTCTGACGATACGGCGCTTATGATTGTATTTTCTGCCCTACAAATTCGCCGCGGTGTTCGCGTCCTGCTCGACAACGCTACCGCCACCATCAATCCCGGCCAAAAAGTCGGGCTGGTGGGTAAAAACGGCTGTGGAAAATCCACCCTGCTGTCGTTGCTGAAAGGTGAGATCACCAGCGATGCGGGATCGTTTACCTTTCCCGGTAACTGGTCGCTTGCCTGGGTGAATCAGGAAACGCCTGCCCTCAGCCAGGCCGCCCTTGACTATGTCATCGATGGCGACCGTGAATACCGCCATCTTGAAGCAGAACTGGCAGAGGCCAACATCAGAAATGACGGAAATGCCATCGCCCTGATTCACGGTAAGCTCGATACCATTCAGGCCTGGACGATTCAGTCGCGCGCCTCAAGCCTGCTGCACGGGCTCGGATTCAGTCAGGAACAGCTTCAGCGCCCGGTCAGTGATTTTTCGGGGGGCTGGCGCATGCGTCTTAACCTGGCCCAGGCACTGCTGTGTCGATCGGACCTGTTGTTACTCGATGAACCGACGAACCACCTCGATCTGGACGCCGTGATCTGGCTGGAACGCTGGCTAAAAAGCTATGAGGGCACGCTGATTCTGATCTCGCACGATCGCGATTTTCTCGATCCGGTGGTGGACAAAATTATCCACATCGAACAGCAGACGATGACCGAGTACACCGGTAACTACAGTTCCTTCGAACGCCAGCGCGGCGCGAAACTGGCCCAGCAGCAGGCGTTATACCAGAGTCAGCAGGAAAAAGTGGCGCACCTGCAAAAATATATCGATCGTTTCCGTGCACAGGCCACCAAAGCCAAACAGGCGCAAAGCCGTATTAAGATGCTGGAACGGATGGAGCTGATTGCGCCAGCCCATGTGGATAATCCGTTTAGCTTCAGCTTCCGCGCACCCGAAAGCCTGCCGAATCCGCTGCTGAAAATGGATAAAGTCACCGCGGGCTATGGCGATCGCATTATTCTGAACGCCATTAAACTTAACCTGGTGCCGGGATCGCGCATTGGCCTGCTGGGTCGCAACGGTGCCGGCAAGTCAACGCTGATTAAGCTGCTGGCGGGCGAACTCGCCGCCAAAGCGGGCGAAATTGGCCTGGCGAAAGGGATCAAGCTGGGTTACTTCGCTCAGCATCAGCTGGAGTTCCTGCGCGCCGATGAGTCGCCTTTACAACATCTTTCACGGCTTGCGCCGAAAGTGCTCGAGCAGCAGTTACGGGATTATCTGGGCGGCTTTGGCTTTCAGGGCGATAAAGTCACAGAGGTAACCGAACGCTTCTCTGGCGGCGAAAAAGCGCGGCTGGTGCTGGCGCTGATTGTCTGGCAGCGCCCCAACCTGCTGTTACTGGATGAACCCACCAACCACCTCGATTTGGACATGCGTCAGGCATTGACTGAGGCGTTGATTGATTTTGAAGGCGCACTGGTTGTCGTATCGCACGATCGCCATCTGTTACGTGCCACCACCGATGACCTCTATCTGGTGCATGATGGCAGCGTTGATGTGTTTCCGGGCGATCTGGAAGATTATCAGCAGTGGCTGAGCGACCTGCAAAAACAGCAAACGCAAAATGAGGCCGCGCCTAAACAGGACAACGGTAACAGTGCTCAGGCCCGTAAGGATCAAAAGCGTCGTGAAGCCGAGCTGCGAACGCAGACCCAGCCCTTGCGCAAAGAAATCGAGAAGTTAGAAAAACAGATGGCGAAGTGGCAAGCCCAACTGGCCGACACCGAACACCTGCTGGCAGACAGCGCGCTGTACGAACACAGCCGCAAGGCTGATTTAACGGCTGCCCTGCAAAAACAGGCTGAGAGTAAATCGGCGCTGGAAGAGGTGGAAATGGCCTGGCTGGACGCGCAGGAAAAACTGGAAGCGATGCTCGCCTCCTGACAGAGGCGGCATCACCTTTCGTCACAACCGTACCGGTGTACTCGCGGTACGGTTCAGTAAGGCTTATCGCCTAATACCGTGGCGCGCTGCATCACTCTTCGGGCCGGATAGTAATCGGCATTGGCGTAGTGCTGAGTGACGCGATTGTCCCAAATCGCCAGGTCATTAGGCTGCCAGCGCCAGCGCACCTGAAACTCCGGTTTCGTGCTATGCGCAAACAAAAAGCCCAGTAATGCATCGCTCTCTTTCTGACTCAGCGTCAGAATTCGGGTTGTAAAACCCTCATTGACGAACAGCGCTTTTTTCCCACTAACCGGATGCGTCCGGATAACAGGATGCTGCACAGGTGGGTTTTTCGCCGCAGCCTGCCGCCAGCGCTGGTGTTCCTCTTCTGTCTTACGGTGTTTATATTCCGGAAACGACTTTGTAAAATCGTGCTCCGCATAGAGTTCAGACAGCAAGGTTTTGAAGGGAGCAGACAGCGCCTCATACGCCGCAATACCGCTGGTCCATAACGTATCCCCACCCGCCTCCGGCAAGACTTTGGACGCCAGCAGCGCCACAGCCGGAGGCGTCTGAATGAACGTCACATCGGTGTGCCAGTTATCATTATCCGGAGGATTATCCTGATGCGTATCCAGGACAATGATCTCTTCCACGCCCGGCGCATGCGGATAAACCGGATGGATATGAAGATCGCCAAAGCGAATGGCCAGCGCACGATGCTGCTCGGGCGTGATCACCTGATCACGTAAAAACAGTACCTGATGACGCAGCAAGGCGTGATAGAGCTGCTCAAACTGCGCGTCACTGAGTGGACGCGAGACATCAAGGTTGCCGACCTGCGCGCCGATAAAGGGGCCCAGAGGCGTAATCGCTAACTTTTCGTTCATTTTTGCTCTCCGTTCCAGGGCGTCAGACGGCGCTGTAGCGCACGCAGACCCAGTTCTAAACTACATGCCACAATGGCAATCACCGCGATCCCTGCCAGCACCACATCCGTTGCCAGAAATTCCCCTGCCGACTGCACCATAAAGCCCAGCCCACGCGTGGCAGCAATGAGCTCGGCGGCCACCAGCGTTGACCAGCCCACACCTAATCCAATGCGTAAGCCGGTCAGTATCTCTGGCAAGGCACCCGGCAGGATGACCCAGCGCAGCCGTTGCCAGCGATTCGCCCCCAACGATGCCGCGGCGCGCAGACGAACCTGCTGTGCGTTGCGAACACCGGCCACAGTCGACAGCACTATCGGGGCAAAAATCGCCAGCGTGATCAGCAGTATTTTCGATGTTTCACCAATACCGAACCAAATGACCATCAACGGTAAATACGCCAGCGGCGGCACGGGCCGATAGAGCTCAATCAGGGGATCGATCAGGGCACGTAAAACCGGGCTGACGCCCATCGCAATGCCCACCGGAATGCCTGTTAATGCCGCCGCGCTGAGCGCAATCAGCATGCGCGTCAGGCTGGCTGACAGGTGCTGCCACAACGTCGCGTCCATAAACCCCTGCGGACCGGCAACGCTCAGTAACTTACTCAGCACCTGCTGCGGCGACGGCAGAAACAGCGGCGCAATGAGCCCCAGTGTGGTCACGCTCCACCAGATGAACAACAGCACAAGCAGGCTCACTGTGCTCAGCGTGGCCGTCAGGGAGAAAGGCCAGCGCAGGCGACGACGCCGGGCGCGGGTCGGCACATCGTTAATGATCGCACTCATGCAAATGCCTCCCGTTGTGCAAATACCCGGTTCAGCACATATTCCCGTTGGGCGATGAAATCGGGATCAGACTTGATGCTGCGGCAGGGTTCGCCGTCCACGAAACGCTGGCCAAAATTCAGCGTCAGCGTTTCCTGTACCCGACCGGGCCCCGGAGAGAGCAGCACCAGCTCGCTCGCCAGAAAAATGGCTTCTTCAATGTCATGCGTAATCAGCAGGATCTGTTTACCGCTGTCCTGCCACAGCCTTAACAGCAAGGTCTGCATTTGTTCACGGGTAAACGCATCAAGTGCGCCAAACGGTTCATCGAGCAGTAACAGGCGGGGATCGGCAGCCAGCGCGCGGGCGATGCCAACGCGTTGACGCTGTCCGCCAGATAACTGCCAGATATGCCGCTTTTCAGCGCCTTCCAGCCCAACATTTTTTATCATCTGCCGTGCAAGGGCTTCACGCGGCTGGCGCGCCATACCGGCAATCTGTAATCCGAAAGCGACGTTATCCAGCACATTCCGCCAGGGCAGCAGGCCTTCATGCTGAAACACCACGCCGCGATCGGCGCCTGGCCCCTGAATCGCCTTGCCGTCCAGAGAAATACTGCCGGACTCGACCGGTAAAAACCCGGCGATCAGGTTCAGCAACGTGGTTTTGCCACAGCCTGACGGTCCCAGCACAACGACCAGCGCGTTATCCTCCACGCGCAGTGAGATGTCCTGTAATACCGGCTGTCCGCCATAGCTCGCGTTCAGATGGGCTATTCGCAACATGACGATGTCCTCAGGGCTTGACCAGGGGCGCAACAAAACGACTCGTGACAAAGGCGCTGTAATCATTACCGGCCTGCGGCACCTTGCCCTGTTCTTTCAGGAATTGCGCCGTGTCCACGATGGCTTTGTTCACCGGCTGCTGCAGTTGCGCCACCTGCTGGGCGGCGGTCAGATAGGTGTTGCCCTTAACCAGTCCAGGAATTTGTTGCTCGGGCACGCCGCTTAAGCGCGAAAGTTTACTGAGGTTATCAGGCTGTTTAAGCCACTGTTCGGGATGGTCCAGGTAGGCTTTCTGCGCCTCAATAGCGCTACGGGCAAAGGCGGTCACGATATCCGGATGCTGCTGCGCGAAGTCTTTGCGTACCACCCAGACATCAAGTGTCGGTGCGCCCCAGCGCCCGACCTGCGACGAATCCGTTAAAACGGTGCCATCTTTCTCCAGTTCATTCACCGCAGGTGCCCAAACGTAAGCACCGTCAATGTCCCCGCGTTGCCAGGCCGCCACAATCGCAGGCGGTTGCAGATTGATCAGTTGAACCTGAGACGGCTTAATCCCCCAGTGTTTTAATGCCGCTAACAAGCTGTAATGGGTGGTCGAAATAAAGGGGACAGCGATCCGCTTGCCGATCAGGTCCTGGGGACGGGTGATCGTTTTCTTCACGACCAGCGCTTCAGAATTGCCTAACTGAGAAGCCAGTAAAAAGGCTTCGATGGGAAGCTGCTGCGTTGCCGCAACGGCCAGTGGGCTGGAACCAATATTGCCAATCTGGACATCGCCTGATGCCAGCGCACGAAGCACGCCTGATCCGCTATCGAATTTGCGCCATTCGACCGTCGCACCGCTCTCTTGGGCAAACGTATTATCCGCCTGCGCCACCTTAGCGGGTTCAGCGGAGGTCTGATAAGCCACCGTTACGTTGACCGCGTTGGCCTGAAACGCCAGCACTGACAGGACCGCCGCCAGAATCGTGAGTCGCCCTTTTTGCATGATTTTTCCCCATCATTTTTATGATGTGGGCAGTGTTGCTGGCAGAAGTAATTTCATAAAGGAATTAAAAGTTATCCCTAATAGAAAGAAATTCTTAGATCATCATCTGCAATAGATTGCCGTTATACGCAAATTAAATTTCAGACAAAAAGCCATAAATTTGTCAGGCGCTCACATCCTGGTTGTGCTATTGATATGCGCTATTATTTGCTCCCCGGTGAGGCTTGCGAGTTCGATGTCGATCGACAAAGTTGCCCTGTTAGCTGGCGTGTCTAAAGCCACGGTATCCCGCGTGCTTAACGCGCATCCTGGGGTAAAAGCAGATACGCGACAGAAAGTGCTGGATGCCATTGCCACAAGCGGCTATCAGCCAAACCTGCTGGCGCGTCAGTTGCGAACCTCGCAGAGTCATATGCTGCTGGTCCTGATCTCCGATATCACGAACCCTTTTTGCTCCCGAGTTGTTCAGGGCATCGAAGCTGAAGCAGAAATGCACGGCTACCATATTCTGCTGTGCAATTCGGCCTCACAGTTTAAACGTGAGTCGGCCTACCTGACCTTACTGACCGGCAAGGTGGTGGACGGCGTGATTACGATGGATGCCGCCGCCGGGCTGCAAAGCCTGATCGATATTATCGGTGATGCGCCCTGGATTCAGTGTTGTGAGTTTGATCCCGAGATTGCGGCCTCGTCCGTCTCCATCGATCATCTGGACGCCGCACGTGATACCGTCCATTATCTGGCCGGCCGGGGCCGTAAGCGCATTGCACTGGTGAATGGCGATATGCGTTATCTCTATTCTCAATATCGCGAACAAGGCTATCGAGAAGGCGTTGCGCAATCGGGGTCAGACTGGACGAATGTCGTCTATACCGAAGGCATTACCTGCGAAGAAGGCAGTCGGGCATTGCAGGAATTGTTGCGTTTAGCGGAGCCGCCGGATGCGGTATTTGCCGTGTCTGATGTGCTGGCGGTTGGCGTGGTGCATGCAGCGCTGGAGGCGGGCCTGCGTGTCCCGGAAGACCTTGCCGTCGTGGGGTTTGACGGCATTCCCTTTACCAGCAGCCTGAATCCACCGTTAACCACCATCGAACAGCCCATGTATCAACTGGGCGCGCGCAGCGTGCAGCTGTTGCTGAAAAAAATTCGCCAGCCGCACGCGCCGGTTGTTCGCGAAGTGTTGCCCTGGACGCGCCTGGAGCGCGCATCCAGCTAAGCTCAGTGCCAGATCAGCAATACGCAGGCCGCCGTTAACAGCCCCATGCTCAGGTTAAAGCGTTTCCAGGCGCGGGGACTACGTAAAATACGGCCGATCATCGCACCAAAGCCCATCCAGATAACGCCTGCAACCAGATTGACCATAACCATGCCAAGACTGATTAACAGGACAGAATGGCGATAGCCCGCACCGGCCAGACTAAAACTGGCGACGGCACCCAGCGCCATGAGCCAGGCTTTGGGGTTAATCAGTTGTAATAAGCCTCCCTGCCAGAACGGCATAGGTGCGACAGGCGCCGCATCGGTTTCCAGCTTCTCATAGGCTGCGGTGGCAATCTTCCAGGCCAGCCACAGCAGGTAAAGGCTACCGGCAATTTTCAGGATGAGATGCAGGGAGGGATAAAGCAGTATCAATCCACCCACGCCAAACGCTACCAGCAGCAGCATTAGCTGCATGCCGATCATAATGCCGATCATCAACGGGAGGGTGCGCAAAAAACCAAAATTGGCCCCCGAGGCGGTGAGTAACATATTATTAGGTCCGGGTGTAATCGCCGCGACCCAAAGAAAGCCTAATAATGATAAAAACAGACTGAGTTCCATTAACCCGGGTTCTCCTCCCTTAGTGAAAACTTATCGAAGCTAACAGTGTGATATGGAACAGACAAGCCTTTACAACATGAAATTTTCGGGCCCTGACGACGCGGCGTTCATTCCCCTGCCCGGTCTGGGCAACCCGCACCTGCAAACCATTCTGCCGCGGTTGATACGGCGGACGAAAAGGTTAACGCCACACTGGCAGCGGCTGGATTTACCTGACGGTGACTTTGTTGATTTGGCCTGGAGTGAAGATCCTCAGTTTGCCCGGCATAAACCGCGCGTGGTGCTGTTTCATGGCCTGGAGGGAAGTTTCCACAGTCCCTATATTCATGGCCTGATACTGCAGTGCAAACAGCGTGGCTGGCTGGCGGTAGTAATGCATTTTCGCGGCTGCAGCGGTGAGCCGAACCGTCTGAACCGGATATACCACTCCGGTGAAACCGAGGATGCGCGTTTTTTCCTGCACTGGCTGACGACGCGCTGGGGCCGGGTGCCCACAACTGCTGTCGGCTTCTCGCTGGGCGGGAATATGCTCGGTTGCCTGTTAGGCCAGCAAGGTGATGAAGCCCTGATCGACGCGGGCGTGATTGTGTCTGCGCCCCTGATGCTGGAACCCTGCAGCGCCCGACTTGAGCGCGGCTTTTCACAGGTTTATCAGCGTTACCTGTTAAGCCAGTTAAAAAAGAATGCCCAGCGTAAACTGCGGGCCTGGCCCGACACGTTGCCGGTGAACCTCATTCAGCTTAACGCCCTGCGCCGTCTGCGGGACTTTGACGACGCGATCACGGCCCGGGCGCATGGTTTTGCCGACGCCACGGATTATTACCGTCGCGCCAGCGCTATGCCGCGCCTTAAGTTCGTGACAAAACCGCTGCTCATCATCCATGCAAAAGATGACCCGTTCATGAGCGATGAGGTGATCCCGCAGCCTGCGCAATTATCTGCCACTATTACCTATCAGCTGACACAGCAGGGTGGGCATGTTGGTTTCGTCAGTGGCACCCTGCGTCAGCCTCGGTTGTGGCTGGAGCAGCGCGTGCCACAGTGGATTTCCTCTTATCTGGATAACTGACTCTGTGATTATTCCCTGGGAACAGGTTTCTCCCGAAACCCTTGAAAATCTTATAGAAGCGTTTGTTTTGCGTGAAGGCACGGATTACGGCGAGCAGGAGCTCAGCCTGACGGAAAAAGTCGCCGATGTGCGTCGTCAGCTGGAGCACGGCGAGGTCGTTCTGGTATGGTCGGAACTGCACGAGTCGGTCAACATCATGCGCAAAAGCGAGTTTCGTGGCTGATGCAACGAACGGAAAATCGTGCTAACAATGCTCATCGCCCGACGTCACAGGGACTTCAACTATGTCTGCACGCCATCCGATTATCGCGGTAACGGGCTCCAGCGGTGCGGGAACCACCACCACCAGCCTGGCGTTCCGTAAAATTTTTCAGCAACTCGGTTTGCACGCTGCCGAACTGGAAGGGGACAGTTTTCACCGCTTTACCCGACCCGAAATGGACATGGCTATCCGAAAAGCGCGCGATCTGGGGCGACATATCAGCTACTTTGGCCCGGAGGCGAATGATTTTGGCCTGCTGGAGCAAACGTTCATCGAATACGGCGAACACGGTAAGGGCCAGTCGCGTAAGTATCTGCACACCTATGATGAAGCCGTTCCCTGGAACCAGGTTCCCGGCACCTTCACGCCCTGGCAACCGTTACCACCGGATACGGATGTGCTGTTTTATGAAGGCTTGCACGGCGGCGTGGTGACTACACAACACAATGTGGCGGAAAAAGTCGATTTGCTGGTCGGCGTCGTGCCCATCGTCAACCTGGAGTGGATTCAGAAACTGGTGCGCGATACCAGCGAGCGTGGCCATTCACGCGAAGCGGTGATGGATTCGGTAGTGCGTTCCATGGAAGATTACATCAATTTCATTACGCCGCAGTTTTCACGAACCCATATTAACTTTCAGCGCGTCCCCACGGTGGATACCTCTAATCCCTTTGCCGCGCGCACCATCCCTTCGCTGGATGAAAGCTTTGTGGTTATCCACTTTCAGGGGCTGGAAGACATTGATTTTCCCTATCTGCTGGCCATGCTGCAGGGATCGTTTATTTCCAATATCAACACGTTGGTGGTACCCGGCGGCAAAATGGGACTGGCGATGGAGTTAATTATGGCGCCGTTAGTAAAACGGCTCATGGAAGGGAAACGGATTGAATAAGCACAGAGGCCAGCCTGGCCTCTGTGAGATTACAGCGCGATCACTTCGTAGCTGTGGGTAATGTTGACGCCTTTGCCTAACATGATGGCGACAGAGCAATATTTTTCCGCTGACAGATCGACAGCGCGTGCCACGGCTTTATCCGAAAGTGCGTTGCCGCTGACGATAAAATGCAGATTGATATGGGTAAAGATGCGGGGGGCTTCTTCCCGACGTTCAGACGATAGTTTCACTTCGCAATCAACCACATCGTTGCGGCCTTTTTGCAAAATTGACACAACGTCAATGGCGCTGCATCCCCCCGCCGCCATCAGCACCATCTCCATGGGGCTCGGCGCTTTGTCGCCAGAATTGCCATCCATCAGTACCTGATGGCCGGACGATGATTCCCCCAGGAATGTTAACCCTTCAACCCATTTGACGCGTGCCTGCATAATTTTGACCTCAGAATACCCTGTTTTGGCTCAGCGTACGCTTTTGCCTGGGAAACAGCAATCCAGAGAAAACGCCATCTTGCTGAAGCGAGACAACACAAGACAGTCGACGTAAGCTGTGCTACAAACAGAGCTGAAAATATTTTTCGTCATCCGAAGACGAAGCCGGGAAGAATGATGCGCACTGCGCCGAATGCAGCCCGAATAATTTCCTGAATGGAAAGACGCTTAACGCTTACATCGCCTGGCAGGGAAACAGAGCCCTGTATTTTGGGCACGATTACAACAGAGGATAATAGCGAATGGTTCTCGGCAAACCGCAAACAGACCCTACACTTGAATGGTTCCTGTCCCATTGCCATATTCACAAGTATCCATCCAAAAGTACGCTCATTCATCAAGGTGAAAAGGCGGAAACGCTTTACTACATCGTTAAAGGTTCCGTTGCGGTACTGATTAAGGATGAAGAAGGCAAGGAGATGATTCTGTCCTATCTGAATCAGGGCGACTTTATTGGTGAGCTTGGCCTGTTCGAAGAAGGTCAGGAGCGCAGCGCCTGGGTACGTGCGAAAACCGCGTGCGAAGTGGCAGAGATTTCCTACAAAAAATTCCGTCAGCTGATTCAGGTTAATCCGGACATCCTCATGCGCCTCTCCTCGCAAATGGCGCGCCGTCTGCAGGTCACATCGGAAAAAGTGGGCAACCTCGCGTTCCTTGATGTCACCGGTCGCATTGCGCAGACGTTGCTCAACCTGGCGAAACAGCCGGACGCCATGACGCATCCTGACGGCATGCAAATTAAAATTACGCGTCAGGAAATTGGCCAAATCGTGGGATGTTCACGTGAAACCGTGGGACGTATTTTGAAGATGCTGGAAGACCAGAATCTGATCTCCGCACACGGCAAAACAATTGTTGTTTACGGCACGCGCTAAGCTTTATTCTTCACGGCATAATGGCAACGTTATGCCGTGAATTATTTGCGTTGAGCCGATGTGGCGAAGAATAATTTATCACCCTGAAGTTAACTATGCCCTGCGCCAGACACTGGTGTTGTGTCTCCCCGTCGCGCTCGGCTGGCTGTTTGGCGATCTGCAAAAAGGATTGCTGTTCTCATTGGTGCCTGCCTGCTGCAATATTGCCGGTCTGGATACGCCCCACAAACGTTTCTTTAAACGCCTGATTGTCGGCGGCAGCCTGTTTGCCCTGGGTAGCTTACTGATGCAGTGGCTTCTGTTTAAAGACGTGCCCTTACCGCTTATTCTTTTCGCCCTGCCTTTGCTGCTGGGCGTGACAGGTGAAATCAGCCCACTGCACGCACGGTTACTCCCTGCCACACTGATCGCAGCGATATTTACCACCAGCCTGATTGGCCGCATGCCCATTTACGTACCGCCCCTGCTCTACATCGGCGGTACGCTGTGGTATGGCCTGTTTAACTGGTTCTGGTTTTGGCTGTGGAAAGAGCAGCCAATGCGTGAAAGCCTGAGTCTGATTTACCGCGAACTGGCGAACTATTGTGACGCCAAGTACACCTTGCTGACGCAACTTACCGATCCGGAGAAGGCGCTACCACCGTTGCTGGCGCGGCAGCAAAAAGCAATCGACCTCATCAACACCTGTTATCAGCAGATGCATATGCTGTCCGCCAGCCGCGATCACAGTCATAAGCGACTGACCCGCGCTTTTCAGGTCGCACTGGATTTACAGGAACACATTTCTGTCAGCCTGCATCAGCCAGAAGAAGTGCAAAAACTGGTAGAACAAAGCCATGCAGAGGCCGTGATTCGCTGGAATGCGAAAACCATTTCCGCCCGTTTACGTGAGCTGGCAGACAACATCCTGTACCACCAACTGTCCAGTCGCTTTGATATGGACAAGCAGCTGGGGGCACTGGAAAAAATCGCCCGTCAGCACCCGGACAATCCGGTAGGAAATTTTTGCCTTTATCACTTCAGCCGCATCGCACGGGTACTGCGTACACAAAAGCCCCTTTATCAGCGTGATTTGATGGCGGATCGCCAGCGCCGTTTACCGCTTCTGCCCGCACTCAGAAGCTATCTCTCGCTGCGCTCATCTGCCCTGCGCACGGCCGGACGTTTTTCTGTGATGCTGATGCTGGGTAGCGGGCTGGCGCTGTTCTTTTCGATTCCCAAACCCTACTGGATTCTGATGACCATTATGTTTGTCAGCCAGAGTAACTACAGCGCCACACGGGTGCGTATTCAGCACCGTGCGCTGGGCACCTTTGCCGGGCTGGTGATTGCGGCAGCCTCGCTGCGGCTGGATGTCCCTGAACCGCTGGTGTTGAGCATCATGCTGGTGATTACCTTTATCAGCTATCGCTTTACCCGCCAGTTTTACGGCTGGTCGATGGTGGGATTCACGGTCACCGCAGTATATACCCTGCAACTTCTGTCACTTAACGGCGCACAATTCTTACTGCCGCGCCTGCTGGATACCCTGATGGGCTGCCTGATTGCGTTTGGCGGAACGTTATGGCTTTGGCCGCAATGGCAAAGTGCCCTGCTACGACAGAACGCACATGATGTGCTTGAGGCTTTCCAGGACGCGTTACGCATGTTGCTTGGTCCGGAACAGTCTCCCGAGGTACTCGCCTATCAGCGCGTTAACGTTAATCAGGCCCACAATGCAGTCTTTAACTCACTAAATCAGGCGATGCAGGAGCCGGGGTTTAACGCACGCTATTTACAGGATATGCGTTTATGGGTCACGCACAGCCAGTTTATCGTTGAGCACATCAACGCCATGACGATTCTGGCACGCGAACATACCATGCTGCCGCCTACGCTGGCGGAGCACTATCTGCAATGGTGTGAAATTGCGCTGCAGCGTTGCCAGCAGCGGCTTGAATATGACGGCGAAAGTTCGCAAACCGATCTGTTACAGGGAATTGAAGATATCAACGAGGGACCGGTCACAGTACTGGAGCAGCACATCAGGCGCATTCTGGATCATCTTAAGGTGATGCACACGATCTCATCGCTGGCGTGGAACCAGCGACCGCATCATGGTCGCTGGCTGATTCGCAGTCTGGGTCGAAAATAACTCAGGCAGCCAGGACTTTCCCGACCGCTTTGGCAAAGCGCGCCATGCCTTCTTCAATATCGGCGGGTTCAATAATCAGTGAAGGGGCAAAACGCATCACATCCGTACCAGCCACCAGCACCATAACGCCTTCAGCCGCGGCGGCATTGAGGATATCGCGTGATTTTCCGGCATGTTGCGGCTTCAGGGCCGCGCCGATCAGTAAGCCTTTGCCACGAATATCGCTAAACAGATCGTAACGGGCATCAATCGCCTTGAGTGCCTCGACAAATTGCTGGCGACGGGATTCCACGCCGTTCAGCACGTCTGGCGTATTGATCAGATCCAGCGCGGTTTCAGCAATCGCACAGGCCAGCGGATTGCCACCATAGGTGGTGCCATGCACGCCAGGAGCCATCGTTGACGCCACCTCCTCGGTGGTCAGCATCGCGCTGACAGGAAAACCACCGCCCAGCGCTTTCGCCGAAGTCAGAATGTCTGGCGTGACGCCGTAGTGCTCATAAGCAAACAGCTTACCGCTGCGCCCCATACCGCTCTGAACTTCATCCAGCACCAGCAACGCCTGATGTTTATCGCAGAGCTCACGCAGCCCCTGCATAAATTCTGGCGTGGCCGGCATGACGCCACCTTCACCCTGAATGGGCTCAACGACAATCGCACAGGTGTGGTCGTCGATAACGGCTTTCACTGCCGCCAAATCGTTAAATGGCACATGCACAATGTCAGCGGGTTTCGGGCCAAAACCGTCGGAATATTTTGGCTGGCCGCCTACCGTGACCGTAAACAGCGTCCGGCCATGAAAGGCATTATGGAAGGCAATAATTTTGCTTTTAAACGGGCTATGACGTTTACAGGCATAATAACGCGCCAGCTTAAACGCGGCCTCGTTGGCTTCTGCGCCGGAGTTGGCAAAAAACACTCTGTCCGCGAAGGTGGCGTTAATCAGTTTGCTGGCCAGGCGCAAAGCCGGTTCATTGGTGAACACATTGCTGGTGTGCCACAGGGTTTCGCCCTGTTTCTTCAGGGTTTCAATCAGCGCCGGGTGACAATGGCCCAGCGCGGTGACGGCAATCCCACCCGAGAAGTCGATATACTCTTTACCCTGCTGATCCCACACCCGGCTTCCTTTGCCTTTTACCGGTACAAACTGCGCAGGTGCATAAACAGGCAAAATAACCTGATCGAACGTTTCCCGTGTTACCGCAATGTTTTCCGCTGCCATTGACAACCTCGCAAACTGATGAGTTGATTCGTGATGAAATAATAATCATGAAATATGCATAAAAAATCACTTAAAGGCAAACACAACTTTACTGTTGCAGGAAATTAGCGAGCAGTTGATGTCCCTGTTCGCTGAGGATACTTTCAGGATGAAACTGCACGCCTTCCAGTGCCAGCGTTTTATGACGGATGCCCATAATTTCGTCGGGCTGACCGTCACGTAAACTCCATGCGGTGACGTCAAATTCATCAGGCAGCGTATCGGCTTTCACAATCAGCGAGTGATAACGCGTTACGGTCAGCGGTTGATTCAGACCGCGAAATACACCACAGCCGTTATGCTGAACAGCAGACGTCTTACCGTGCATGACTTCGCGCGCACGCACGACATGCGCACCAAACACCTGGGCGATGGCCTGATGCCCCAGACAAACGCCCAGCACCGGCAGGCGACCGGCGAAGTGGCGAATGGCCTGTAATGAGATCCCGCTCTGATCGGGCGTACAGGGGCCGGGTGAAATCACCAGGTGGGTTAACGGCAACACCGTCATTTCATCCAGAGTGATGGCATCATTTCTTACCACCTGAACGTTCGCGCCCAGTTGGCAAAAATACTGGTACAGGTTCCAGGTGAAAGAATCGTAATTATCAATAAGCAGCAGCATGGTTATGATTTCAGGCAGATCAGAAGGATACGTACAAGGCCCGGCATCCGGAATGAGGACCAGAGCCGTATCTTATCATGCGGTGTGACGTGAGTGTGATGTGAGGAAAACAGACTATCAGGCGCAGGGAGACGCGCTCGCCTCCCTGGCGGGAACGGGGTTCAGACAGGATGCGCTTCGCTGACGATGCTGGCAAAGACGTCTTCCAGCGGTTGTAAATCCCCTGCCGCACCGGCCTGACTGGCGCTGACCCACTCTTCCGGATTCAGTTTTTCCCATTCCAGCAGGTAACCTGCATGCAGGGCAAGTTGCTCAAAGAAAATACGCTGCGCCCGGCCATTACCTTCGCGAAAAGGATGAAGCATATTGATTTCGCAATAATACCAGGCGACGCGTTTCGCAAACTCAGCTAAAGGCAGATCGGCCAGGCCGTTCTCTTCTTCTAGCGCGGCCATGAGTGCATTACCCTCTTTTTCGATATATTCGAAGTGACAAAAAGGGGTTTCGTCGCGCCAGATGTCCAGCGTGCGGAGTTCGCCGGCCCAACTGTAGACATCCTGAAACAGCGTACGGTGAATGTGACACAGGTAAGGCAGGCCGATTTTGGGTGGGCCCAGTTCAAGCGTGGCAAGCCGGGCGGCGCTAAAGCTCAGTTCCGCTTTTCGTAACTGTGCCTCATCATGAATATCGAGACGATTTTTGAGGACCGTGTCGTTTTGCCACAGGTAGGGATCCTGCGTGACGGCAGTATTAGCAGCCATATTGCCTCCTTAATGAGGCCAGACGGGCTTCCGCCTCTTCACCCTTAACCTCCGGTTCCGTCAGGGTAAAGCCTTCAAGCCGACAGCTTGCCCGATAGCTGGCATTCCGCCGCTGTCGCCAGAGCGCTGCCTTCTGTTTGTCTGTGAGTGTATTTGCCATACCGCCTCCTGCTCAGGTTTGCCCTAAGTATAAGAGCAAATTTTCCCTTTGCCGGAAACGGGATGGCAATCAAGACAATCAGGGAAGGACTTTTGCCGACAAAATGACCACCGGCTTGACGGGAACATTCTGGTAAGGCCCGACATCTTTGGTTGGCACCTGAGAGATTTTGTCCACGACGTCCTGGCCCTTCACGATCTTACCAAAGACGGCGTAGCCAAAATCGCGCTGACCATGATCCAGAAAGGCGTTGTCAGCGACGTTCAGAAAGAACTGGCTGGTGGCGCTGTCTTTGTCGGAGGTGCGCGCCATGGAGATGGTGCCGCGCAGGTTGCGCAGACCATTATCCGCTTCATTTTTGATCGGCGCATTGGTTTGTTTTTGCTGCATTTCATTGGTAAAGCCACCGCCCTGAATCATAAAACCCGGGATAACGCGGTGAAAAATCGTGTTGTTGTAAAAACCACTGTTAACGTAATCAACGAAGTTTTTAACGGAGATCGGTGCTTTTTGATTATTCAGTTCGAGTTCGATGTTACCGGCAGAAGTGGTCAGCAGGACATGCGTATCACCTTTGGCCGCTAAAGCTGAGGCAGAAACAGAAGAGAGCGCTAACAGGGCAACTGCCGCTGTCAAAGTACGTTTAAACATGAGTAATTCCTTACTTTGGAGAGCTAGCTCAAAAACGATATTGATTGTAAAGAGCATGTAATACAAGAGCCAGCGTTTTACCTATATTTACGCTAAACGCACCCAAAAACGCCTGAAAAAGATTGCTTCCGCTTCGTGACTAAAATCACAGTATTGATGAAATGAATGACAACAGTTTTCACTCTTAGTTTATTAAGATCACGGTTCCGTTTACAATTTCTGCCGCTTCAGCGCTCCCGCTTCCCAACAGGTTCAGAACATGACAAATCGTAATCGTATCGGCCTTACCTGGATTAGCTTTCTTTCCTATGCGCTCACCGGTGCCCTGGTGATTGTCACCGGTATGGTAATGGGTGATATCGCGAAAGATTTCCAGATTCCCATCGACAGTATGGGTAACACCTTCACTTTCCTGAACAGTGGCATCCTGGCTGCCGTTTTCCTTAATGCCTGGTTGATGGTCATTGTGCCGCTCAAACGCCAGTTGATTTTTGGCTTTGTGCTGATGGTATTAGCCGTTATCGGACTGATGACCAGCCGGGATCTGTCGGTATTTTCGCTGTGCATGTTCGTACTGGGCGTCGTCAGTGGTATCACCATGTCGATTGGGACGTTCCTGATTACCCACATGTACGAAGGCCGCCAACGGGGTTCACGCCTGCTGTTCACAGACTCCTTCTTTAGTATGGCTGGCACCATTTTCCCGATTCTGGCCGGCATTTTACTGGCACGTCATCTGCCGTGGTACTGGGTTTACGTCTGCATTGGCGTCATTTACGTCGGTATTTTTATCATGACGTTATTCGTGGAGTTTCCGGTTCTGCGTAAGCCAGAGAACAGCCCAACGGTTGAAAAAGAAAAATGGGGACTGGGCGTACTGTTACTGGCGATTGCCGCCTTATGCTACATTCTTGGCCAGCTCGGCTTTATTTCCTGGGTGCCTGAATATGCCACCAAAGTGATGGGCATGAATATTGATGATGCCGGTCAACTGGTAGGAAGCTTCTGGACCGCTTATATGGTCGGCATGTGGGTATTCAGCTTCCTGCTGCGCTTCTTCGATCTGCAACGTATTCTGATGGTACTGGCAGGACTGGCCACGGTGCTGATGTACTGGTTCGTAAGCAGCCAGGATGCAAGCATGTTGCGGTGGATTATTCTGACGCTGGGCTTCAGCTCAAGCGCGATCTATACCACCATCATTACGCTCGGCTCTCTACAAACCAAAGTCGCGTCTCCCAAGCTGGTTAACTTTATTCTGACCTGTGGCACCGTGGGTACCATGCTGACCTTCGTCGTTACGTCACCCATTGTGAAAAACAGCGGCGTGCACAGCGCGCTGCTAACGGCAAATGGCCTGTACGCCGTGGTGTTTATCATGTGTGCGTTGCTGGGCCTGGTGACCAAACACCGCTCGCACGGTCATATCACGCATTAATCCTCTCAGGGCGGCGGCAACGCGCCGCCCTTTGCTTCAACGCCTGAAGGTCACCGCTTCCCAAGTGTCCAGACAGATTTTGCTCTCTGCGGGCTGCGTCGCCGCGATGACCTTTCCACGCCGAAGCGAATAACGCACCGGCACCTGCCGCCTGACCGCATCAAAACCGTTCTCTGCGGGCAGAATGATAAAACTGGCTTCATGACCGCGCTGAATACCGTACTCTGCTAAATTCAGCGTGTTGGCACTGTTGCGTGTAATCAGATCGAGCCCGGCATTAATTTGCTCGTACCCCATCAGCTGACACACATGTAATCCCATATGCAGCACCTGAAGCATATTGCCCGTACCCAGCGGATACCAGGGATCGAATACGTCGTCATGGCCAAAACAGACGTTAATCTCCGCCTCCAGCAGCTCTTTCACCCGGGTAATGCCGCGGCGTTTGGGATAGCTGTCAAAGCGACCCTGTAGGTGAATATTCACCAGGGGATTGGCAACAAAGTTGATGCCGGAGAGCTTCAGTAAGCGAAACAGACGAGAAGTATAAGCCCCGTTATACGAGTGCATCGCTGTGGTATGGCTTGCCGTGACGCGCGCACCCATCCCGTCACGGTGTGCCAGCGCGGCAACGGTTTCGACGAAGCGTGACTGCTCATCGTCAATTTCGTCACAGTGCACGTCCACCAGCCTGTCGTAACGGTTGGCCAGCACGAACGCTTTATGCAGGGATTCCACGCCGTACTCCCGCGTGAATTCAAAATGGGGAATCGCGCCGACGACATCCGCGCCGAGTCGCAGCGCTTCTTCAAGTAGCGCTTCGCCATTAGGGTAAGACAGAATGCCTTCCTGCGGGAACGCCACGATTTGAATCGTGATCCAGGGCGCCATCTCCGCTTTCAGTTCCAGCATAGCCTTGAGGGCGGTTAACGTCGGATCGGACACATCCACATGCGTGCGCACAAACTGTATGCCATTCGCGATCTGCCATTTCAGCGTTTGCATCGCGCGCCGTTTCACATCCTCATGACTCAATAAGGCTTTCCGCTCTGCCCAGCGCTCAATACCTTCAAACAGCGTGCCGGACTGATTCCAGGCCGGTTCACCCGCCGTTTGGGTGGTATCCAGGTGAATATGAGGCTCAATAAAAGGCGCATACGCCAGGCCGCCTTCCGCATCCAGTGCTGCGCCCTCGGCTGACAGCTGCTGAGGCTGCGCCGTGATGCGGGCGATTTTTCCTTCCACGATCTCTATCTGCCACAGCCCTTCCCGGGTGGGCAAACGCAGATTGTTTATCCAGCGAAGTGGTGCTGTTGTCATTCCGGGCTCCTCATGCGTTAAGCGCTGCGAAGTAAAGCTAACACGATCTCTCTGCCCTGCTCCAGATGACTTTATTCGTTATTTAAATCACTTAGCGCGTACGAGGCCGAACCGGCGCCCTGCCTCTGCGGACAGGTCAGGCGCGGGAGCAAAAGGTCGGGGACGAATAAGATGACATGATTACCGAAAGCGAAACGCAAGAAGGGTTGGCACACGTTCCGCTCCGTTTGCGCGTGGTACCTGGCCGTCATTTTCCTTTGTCGGCAGCGTGGTCAGCCTGCGCCGCCCATTACGCCGGGGGGAAAATCAAAACGGCGAGCCTTCGCTCGCCGTTTGACTTACAACGTTACCGATCAGGGTTGAGAAACAAACCCGACCGCTTCATAGACTTTTTTCAGGGTTTCCTGCGCCTGGGCACGGGCTTTCTGTGCACCGTCACGCATCACCTTTTCCAGCAACGCCTCGTCGTTGCGGAAGCGATGATAACGTTCCTGCAGGTCTGTCAGCATGCCCGATACGGCTTCTGCGACCGCGCCTTTCAGGTGCCCGTACATTTTGCCTTCGAACGCCTGCTCCAGCGCGGTCACCGGCGTACCGGTTACGCCTGACAGGATGTCCAGCAGATTCGAGACGCCCGCTTTCTCTTTAATGTCATAACGGATAACCGGCGGCTCTTCAGAGTCGGTCATCGCACGCTTAATCTTTTTAACCACCGATTTGGGATCTTCAAGCAGGCCGATCACATTGTTGCGGTTATCATCCGACTTAGACATCTTTTTCGTCGGTTCCAGCAGCGACATCACGCGTGCGCCTGATTTTGGAATGAACGGCTCCGGCACCTTGAAGATATCGCCATACAACGCATTAAACCGGCTCGCAATATCACGGCTCAGCTCAAGATGCTGTTTCTGATCTTCACCCACCGGTACCTGCGCGGTCTGGTAAAGCAGAATGTCGGCAGCCATCAGCACCGGATAACTGAACAAACCCGCGTTGATGTTTTCTTCATAGCGTGAGGATTTGTCTTTGAACTGGGTCATGCGGCTCAGCTCACCGAAATAGGTGTAGCAGTTCAGAATCCAGCTGAGCTGCGTGTGTTCCGGCACATGCGACTGAACAAAGATGGTGCTCTTCTCGGGATCGATGCCGCAGGCCAGATAGAGCGCCAGCGTATCTAAGGTGGCTTTACGCAGTGCAACCGGATCCTGGCGCACGGTGATGGCGTGCAGATCGACGATACAGTAAATGCAGTGGAAATCGTCCTGCATCTGCACCCACTGACGCAGCGCACCCATATAGTTGCCAATGGTCAGTTCGCCGGACGGCTGTGCGCCGCTGAAAACGATGGGTTTGCTCATGCTTATGTCCTGATAAATTACAGCCCGATAGCGGGCAAAAGTTCGTCAAAAGAGTCAAGGGTCAGATCGGGCTGGCTGCTGGCAATAGGTTCACCATAGTTATAGCCAAACGTCATGCCGACATTGGGTACGCCGGCAGACTGCGCGGCCAGAATATCATTGCGTGAATCCCCGACAAACAGCAGTTGTGAGGGCAGCAGCCCCCATTTACCTAACACCAGAAAAATCGCGGCAGGATGCGGTTTTTTAACCACCACATCATCGCCACCAATGATCAACGAAAACGCCTGGTCGATTCCCAGCGATTGCAGCAGCGGCGCGACAAACGGCGTCGGCTTATTGGTCACAATCGCCATCGGCATGCCTGTGGCCTGTAACCGTGTCAGCGTCTCTTTGACCTGAGGAAACAGGGTACTGCCCGCCTCCACCGTGCTGGCATAATGTTTGTCAAACAGCACACGCGCATCACGCTGCTCGTCCGGGTGTGGCTCGCGCCCGAGTGCCCAGGTCAGCGCACGGCACATCATAACGTCGGCACCATTCCCAATCCACGTTGATACGCGCGCCACGCCAGCAGCAGGCAACGCCAGGTCTGTCAGCGTCAAATCGATCGCATCCGCCAGCCCCGGCGCGCTGTCGACCAGCGTACCATCCAGGTCAAAGGCCAGCCCACGAATATCAGTGAAATGAGCCATTCGCTTTCTCCAGCTCGTTCCGCATGTCGTCGATCACTTTCTTGTAATCCGGATGGCCAAAGATGGCCGAACCGGCAACGAACATATCTGCACCCGCTGCCGCGATTTGCGCAATGTTATCAATCTTCACACCACCGTCGACTTCAAGGCGAATGCTGTAGCCGCTCTGATCAATCCGCTTACGCGCTTCACGAAGCTTGTCGAGCGTGCCGGGGATAAATGACTGACCACCAAAGCCGGGGTTCACCGACATCAGCAAAATGATGTCCAGTTTATCCATCACATAGTCGAGGTAGCTGAGCGGAGTGGCAGGATTAAAGACCAGGCCTGCTTTGCAACCGTGCTCTTTGATTAACTGCAGCGTGCGGTCAACGTGCTCGCTCGCTTCGGGGTGGAACGTGATGTAGGTCGCGCCAGCCTTGGCAAACTCGGGGATTAACGCATCCACTGGCTTCACCATGAGATGCACATCGATCGGAGCTGTGATGCCATAGTCACGCAGCGCTTTCAACACCATCGGTCCCATTGTCAGATTCGGCACGTAGTGGTTGTCCATTACGTCGAAGTGAACCACGTCGCCTCCGGCCGCCAGTGCCTTCGCGGTGTCTTCACCCAGGCGAGCAAAGTCTGCCGAAAGGATGGAAGGGGCCAGCAAATATTGTTTCATCCGATTCTCCACTGTTGTGCGCCAGCATGATGGCTGGCGTAGTACCCTGGTCGCGGACGAAACAGACTAGCTATAGAGTGCCAGCAGTTCGTCGACCTTGGTGCGACCGGTTATGCTTCGGCTAATAGAACGCCGGACTTTGACCACATGTAACACGGCATCCTGATACCAGCAACGCGTCAGTTCCGTATCATGGTTAGAAATCAGGACCGGAATTTGACTCTCAGACGCCAGCTTTGCGGCCAGTTGCGCCAGATGCTGCTGCTCATGCAGGCTAAAACTGTTGGTGTGGTAAGCCGTGAAGTTAGCCGTTGCGGACAGCGGCGCGTACGGCGGATCACAATATACCACAGAGCCTTTTTGGGCATTGTTCAGGGTAACATCGTAGGATTCACAGACAAACGTCGCCTTTTGCGCCCGTTCGGCAAACCAGAGCAGCTCGGCTTCCGGGAAGTAAGGTTTACGATAGCGCCCAAACGGCACATTGAACTCACCACGCAGATTGTAGCGGCACAGGCCGTTGTAGCAGTGGCGATTCAGATAGAGGAACAGCAGCGCACGCTGATAAGCGTCATGACTGAGGTTAAACTCCGTGCGCAGTTGGTAATAACGGATTTCGCTGTTTGTTTCGCTGGTAAACAGTAAACGCGCATCGCGAATAAAATCCGACGTGCGCGTTTTGACAATATTGTAGAGATTGATGAGATCGTTGTTGATGTCGGCCAGATGATAGCGATCAAAATCGGTGTTAAGAAACACGGAGCCCGCGCCAACGAAGGGTTCGATCAGGCAATCACCTTGCGGCAAATGACGGTGGATCTCTTCGACTAAGGGAAATTTTCCCCCCGCCCATTTCAAAAAAGCGCGATTTTTTTTCATGCTGTCGTGGTAATTACATCTTATTGTGAGGCTGTGGTTGAACCGACAGCAGATCTGCGCTTAAAACAGGGCCCGCATGGGCAGGCCCCACATCACTTATTGACTGGCTTCTTTCCTGACCTGACTGACCGGTTTCACCCAGGGATTCTGTGCACGTACCTCTGCAGGCAATGTCGCAACGGCACGCTTTGCGTCGGCCGGCGTGGCGTAAGAACCACTGACCAGCACATACCAGGGTTGACCATTGCGCGTGGTTTTATACACATGGTACGCACTCAGGTTTTGCTTCTTCGCCCAGGCATTCAGGCTTTCCGCTTTAGATGCGCCGCTCAACTGCAACGTGTAGTTGCCGCCCGGTACTGATTTGCTGGCCGTAGCGCTACTGCCCGCCGCTTTTGCCGGCGCGTTATTCACGGATGAGTGCGCTGGCGTTGTGTGGGTTTTATGCTCGCTGGCCGCGGGTTTAGACGCCGTTCTGGCAGGCTCACGCGTATGACGCGGCGTGACGGGTGCCTGCGCGGCGTTTTGACGACCTGTAGCGGGAAGACTCGCCGCTGCACCTGCTTTCCCACTCACCGTAGCGGGTGCGGTCGGCAGAGAACTGCTGCCTTCTGCACCCTGTGCGGCGCCATCAACCTGCTGTTGCTGGTTGGTCAATGCGCTGTTCAGGTCGCCGGGTAATGTAATGCGTTGCTGATTAGCCGGGGTTTCAACCGGGGCTGCCTGCGTGGGTGTGGATGCAACCGGTGGCATGGAAATATCACGTGGCGCATTTGTCGCCCCCGCTGCCGGTTCCGCTCCTGCTGCATTTGGAGTGCCGGTGGAAGGCTGTGCTGTTCCCGTGGCGTTCTGACCGCCGCTCATGGCGGTGGAGCCGCTGAGATCAATATTTTTTCCGTTGCCCGATCCTGCGGCCCCGCTGGTGGCGGTGCCTTTGTCAGTAGAGGACGACGCGGATTTGCTGTCGTCAGCGCCGTTGAGCGCTGAGCCAATGCCCAGCACGAGCAGCAGCAACACAAGGATACCGACGCCCATCATGACGTGCTGGCGCGAGACCGGAGCTTTCGTCGCAGAGGACGATTTACGTGGGCGCGAGGGACGACGGTCACTGGCGTCAGGTTTTAACTCATCATCCGGTTTGAACTCATCCATTTTGCCTCCTCCGTAAAGCGGCCGTTCGCACTGCGCACCCGCGCGTCGCGTCACCACTTACCTGCTGAATATCAAGATTTCTGGCAGTCATTAATTGCCGCCATCACCATATCATGAGCCACGCCACCACGCACTTCAGCGCGGCCTATCGCCAAAGGCAGTATCAGACGTAATTCGCCCGCCAGCACTTTTTTATCGCGCATCATATGGGGCAAATAGTCTTCAGCCTGCATCTCAACCGGTCCGTGTACCGGCAAACCGGCGCGCTGCAGTAACGCGATAACGCGTTGGCAATCCTGCTCGCTGAACTGACCAAGACGTTGCGCGGTTCGCGCCGCCATCACCATACCAGCGGCAATCGCTTCACCATGCAACCAGTTGCCATAGCCCATATGCGCTTCAATGGCATGGCCAAAAGTATGACCCAGATTCAGTAATGCGCGCTGACCGTTTTCACGCTCATCCGCGGCGACAACCTCGGCTTTCAGCTCACAGCAACGACGGATGCACCAGGCCAGCGCGGCTTCATCCAGCGCCAGAAGGCGATCAAGATTTTGCTCAAGCCAGTGAAAGAATTCACCGTCCAGAATGATGCCGTATTTAATCACTTCAGCCAGACCGGACGCCAGCTCACGCGGAGGCAGTGACCGGAGACATTCCGTATCAATCACGACCGAAGCGGGCTGGTAAAACGCACCTATCATGTTTTTGCCAAGAGGATGGTTAACCGCCGTTTTTCCGCCAACCGACGAGTCAACCTGAGACAGCAGCGTGGTCGGCACCTGAATGAACCGCACACCACGTTGATAGCTTGCCGCAGCAAAACCGGTAAGATCGCCAATCACGCCCCCACCCAGCGCCACCAGCGTGGTATCGCGCCCGTGGGGCTTTTGCAGAAGGGCGGTAAAAACCTGATCCATCACCGCCAGCGTTTTGTGCTGCTCACCGTCGGGCAAAATCACCTGATCCGTCTTCACTCCCGCCGCCTTTAGCCGCGCCGTGACCTTATCCAGGTAAAGCGGTGCCAGCGTCTCGTTCGTGACCAGCATGGCATTATCACCCGCTTTTAACGGCCAAAAAGAAGCCGGATCATTAAACAGTCCGGCGGCGATAGTGATGGGGTAACTGCGTTCCCCCAATGAAACGGTGATCTTCTCCATGATGCTCGATACCTGTCAAAGAGCTTTCAAACGTTGGATCAACTTTTTTCCAACATGTGGATAATCTGATTCGCCACCACTTTTGCACTTTGATCGTCAGTGCGGATGGTAACATCGGCGATCTCTTCATACAGCGGGTTGCGTTCAGCGGCCAGCGCTTCAAGTACTTCACGCGGTGGCGACTCGACCTGCAGTAAGGGGCGTTTTTTGTCACGCTGCGTACGTGCCAGTTGTTTCTCAATAGTGGTTTCAAGATAAACCACGACGCCGCGGGCGGAGAGACGATTACGTGTTTCCCGGGATTTTACGGAGCCACCGCCGGTCGCCAGGACGATGCCCTGCTTCTCGGTCAGTTCATTGATGATTTTTTCTTCACGATCGCGGAAGCCAGCTTCGCCTTCAACGTCAAAAACCCAGCCCACATCCGCTCCGGTGCGTCGCTCAATTTCCTGATCGGAATCGAAGAACTCCATATTGAGTTGCTGAGCCAACTGACGGCCAATAGTGCTTTTGCCGGCACCCATCGGCCCAACCAGAAAGATATTGCGTTTCTCTGCCATTTTGTCGGTATTACTAAGAATTCGTTAATGATACCCCGCTTTCAGCATTTTACTGGCGGGACAGGAACTGAGACCTCATGAGCGTTAGCAAGAGTCAGACGAAAAATTATCTCAACACTCAAGGCTGTTTGGCAACCGATTATATTGCTTACAGCACATCCATTTCTGAATTGGCCTGTTGTTCGCGAAACTGTAAGGCGTCAGTAAAGCGTTGTGACATGACTGCGTACAGAGGAATTCGCTCATCTGCTTGCCGGGTTCTTCCAACTCAGACGCTTACAACGTGTTAAAAATCGCTAAACCTTGTAAGCTAATTCCTGTCCTGCGTCAACGCAGTTAAACTTTAAGGGCACATTTTCCGTTTTATCGTGCCGTAAGCGCTGCTTCCCTGACCAATCGCGGCGTCATGAAGATCACCAGCTCGCGTTTTTTATGTTCTTCAGCCTGCTGGCGGAATAATCCCCCCACGACAGGCAGACGGCCAAGTAACGGCACCTGCGTTTGTCCCTGAGTGCGCTGCTGATGGAAAATACCGCCCAGGGCCAGTGTTTGCCCGTCGTTAACCGTCACCTGCGTTTCCATTTCCTGCTTATCAATCGACAGCACCTGCGAGGCGCTGGTCTGAACCACGCGCCCCGGCACGTTCTGGCTGATACGTATTTTCAACTGAATGCGGCCATTGCCTAAAACGGTGGGCGTGACTTCCATGCCCAGCACCGCTTCTTTGAATTCGATACTGGTTGCGCCGCTGTTACCGGCTGAGACTTCATAAGGGATTTCGGTGCCCTGTTTAATCGACGCGGTTTGCTGATGCGACGTAAAAAGCCGTGGGCTGGCGATGATTTCAACCTGGTTTTCCTGCTCCAGCGCACTGAGCTCCAGATCCAGCACTCTGCCGCCTGTCCGCGACAACGTGACGCCCAGCGAAACAGCGGGCGAGCTCAACCCCAGGGGAATAGCCAGAAGCGGGTGATGTAAAGCCCGGCTGAGGCTTTCACTATCCTCAGACAGTCGCCAGTTGACGCCCAGCTCATGCAGATTCTCTTCACTAATCGTCACGATATGGGCCGCCAGCTCAACCTGTTCCAGCGGCACATCCAGCGCCTGAATCCAGCGCTCCGTGTCTTGCAGCGCCGGTTCAATGTCGCGTAGCAACAGGCTGTTGGTGCGCGTGTCCACAGAGGCGCTCCCGCGCGATGTCATAAGCGACTGGCGTTCCCCTTGCAGGCTGCGGTGCACCTCACTGGCACTGGCATAGAGCAGGTTGATCCTGCGCTGCATTAAAGGACGCTGCTGACGCGCTTCCGCCTGTTGTACCTTTTCTGCTTCGCGCCGCTGCTGCTGCCAACGCTCGGGATAAACCAGCAGAACGTTATCTTCTTCCAGCACAGTCAGTTGCGCCATCCGCGCGACCAGCGACAGCGCCTGTTGCCAGGAGACGTTGTCCAGCCGCAGTGACAGCGTTCCGTTAACCTCAGGGGAGATCATCAGGTTGATCTGCTGGTAATCAGCCAGCGCCTGTAAAATGCGCTCAATCGGCGCATCATCAAACGCGAGGCTCAGGCCCTCATCAGGGCTGGCGTGAGCGGGGATCTGGCAAAACAGCAGGAGGGTCAGAATCGCTATCCTTATCATGCAGGCGTCCTTTGAGATGAAACGTGAAACGTTGGGCCGGGCAACTGCCCGGAATAAATAGCTGAAGCGAACGGGAAGTAAACCGGAGGGTTTGCCAGGGGAACAACGGAAAAGGCTGGTCGCTCAGGACGTGAACAGATTTGCCCTGTGGCGTCAGTAGCCAGCCCTGAAACCGGGGAGCACGACCAATGATGCCCTGCAAACGCCATTCGCTGAGAGGTTCAACCTCCGCCAGGCAGGCCGCGCCAGGAAGGGGACGAAACGGATCGCGTGCCTGCGCAACGCCAGCGCCACAGCTGAGTAACAGCAGAACAACACTAATGGGTTTCATCAGCGTCCAGCCAGAGTTGCGCCACCAGATAGTCAGAATGAGCGGTTAACTGAAAGCGATCAGGAAACGCCGTTGCAGACGTTGAAAGCGCAGAAAACAACGGCGGAAACTGGGCCCATTGCAGATGGAAAGTGAGGGCTCGAGGCTGTTCATCGGGCAGCCACTGCTCAAGCGCTGCACCCCGCTCTGCGATGATCGCCTCCAGCGTCGATGACGCGGCTGACTTTTCCATCTGAATCTGCTGAAGTTGTGCCTGTAAAACAGCAAGGGCGGGATAGCGGGCAAACTGTCGCTGCAGCTGTTGCAGGTGCGCCTGCTGCTGCACGCATTGATGCCTGGCATCAGCCAACACCCGTTTTTGCGGCTGTAGCACGGTCCACCAGGCCACACACAGCAGGCAGACCGCGCCCGCCAACAGGCTGCCATAACGCAGCGGTGGAGCTAACCGCATCCAGTGCCTGGTAAGGCTACTCACTAGTCGCCTCCTTAAGGCGAATATGCAAGACGAAGCGATACTCCCCTTCAGGCTGGCGTTGCACATTGCCTTGTTTGATCTGTGAAAACAGCGCCACATCGCTTAAGCGCTGACGAAAGGCGCGAATCTCCTGCATATGCTGCGCTTTGCCCTCCAGTTGTAACGACGTTTCCCGTTTATCCAGTCGCGTTAACCACAGCCTGTCAGGCAGCAAAGCAGGCAACGCAAGCCAGAGTTGCTGCCAGACCTGAAACTGCCTGCTCTGCTGGTGCAGCCAGTGGCGGCGCTGCTGCGCCTCATCCAGTTGTTTCAGCAGTCGCTGTTGCTGCACCACCTGCTGTTCAGCGGCCTTAAGGGCATGACTGAGGCCGACATGCTGACGCTGAACCCGTCTGAGCGCCTTATGATCCCGCCAGCACTGTCCTGCCACCAGCAGCACGACCAGTCCTGACGTGACAGCCAGCATACGTAAGCTCTGACGCCGTTGACGCTGCCAGCGCCAGTGCCGCCAGGGAAGAAGGTTCACAGCGACCATCAGCAATCCTCTTTCCGCAACGCCAGCCCGGCGGCCAGGACGAAGGCCCCCGGATGCGCGGGCAAAGGTGGCTGCTGATAGCGAAATATTTGCAGGGGGGAGAACGGCACCGTGCCAGCCGGCGGCAATGCGTTATCGGCATCACAATAATAAAACGACGTCGCGTGGGGAAAAGCCTGCTCGCGTAGCGCGTCAAAACCGCCCTCTCCGGCAAAAAGTGCGGCGTTGACGCCATCGCTCCACAGGTAACGTGCATCCTGGCGTAAAACCACTACACTTCCCGCAGCCAGTTGCGCCTGTTCTGCGACGATGTTGAGTGCGTTCGTCGCCAGTTCAAACACAGAGCATTTAAGGCCGGCCTGCTCCAGCGGTGCCCGCCACTGCGTAACGACATCCCGCCGTGCAGCCGTGACGCTTAGCCGTTCCAGCATGGGATCGACGCGGTAATCCAGGGCCAGTTCACTGGCGTCCACCGGGAAAAGACGCTGAGCGGATGCCCGGACAAAGCGGCCCAGTGCGGGTTCTTTTAAGGGCGGATCAGGCAGAGAAAGCGGTTGCTGTAGTGCCAGGTGCGCGGGAAGACAGACCCGTAACGTATAGCGCCGTGGTAACACCTTACGCCACTGGCTTAATACAGACAGCAATGCAGGGGAAGATTGCAGCACACCGTTTCTTAACGTATCTTGCGGCAGCCGTTGCTGCCACCAGTGGCATAATTGCCAACCCCGGCGACGACGCAGGATGGCAAGGGCACAGCACTGCCGGTTCTGAATATCCAGTCCAATTTGCCAGGTGTGAAAAGCCATGCGCGCGATCTCCTTATCGTCCGGAAAAATGGACATATCAAAGCGTCTGGCTTGCCTTTATACTACTGCGCGGTTGCTTATAAACTGCCCAAACGACAACAGATGGGAAATCTCAGGTGAAGTTCGTAAAGTATTTATTAATCCTTGCAGTGTGTTGCATCTTGCTGGGAGCTGGCTCGATTTATGGTTTGTACAAATATATAGAGCCCCAGTTACCCGACGTTAACACACTGAAAGATGTGCGTTTGCAAACCCCTATGCAGGTTTACAGCGCCGACGGCGATCTTATCGCCCAGTATGGTGAAATGCGCCGTATTCCGCTCAGCCTGCAGCAGGTTCCACCTGACATGGTCCATGCGTTTATTGCGACGGAAGACAGCCGCTTCTATGAGCATCACGGTGTGGATCCCATCGGGATTTTCCGTGCCGCCAGCGTTGCGCTGGTCTCAGGCCATGCGTCCCAGGGGGCCAGTACCATCACGCAGCAACTGGCGCGTAACTTTTTCCTCAGTCCGGAACGCTCCCTGATGCGTAAGGTAAAGGAAGCCTTTCTGGCGATTCGCATTGAGCAGTTGCTGAATAAAGACGAAATTCTTGAGCTTTACCTGAATAAAATCTATCTCGGCTACCGGGCTTATGGCGTTGGCGCAGCCTCGCAGGTGTATTTTGGCAAACCCGTTGGCGAGCTGTCGTTGAGTGAAATGGCGACCATCGCCGGGCTGCCGAAAGCCCCGTCAACCTTTAACCCGCTGTATTCCCACAGTCGTGCTGTCGCCCGGCGCAATGTGGTGCTGGCTCGTATGCTGGACCAGAAATACATCACCCAGCAGCAATATGATGAAGCACGTAATGCGCCGCTGGTCGCCAGCTATCATGGCCCGAAAATCGTCTTCTCCGCGCCCTATCTGACCGAGATGGTGCGCCAGGAAATGGTGAAACGCTATGGCGATAATGCGTATACCGATGGTTACAAGGTTTACACCACCGTGACGCGCCGTCTGCAGGAATCCGCGCAGGAAGCCGTGCAGAACAACGTCATCGCCTACGATATGCGTCACGGCTATCGTGGCCCTACCAGCGTGCTGTGGAAAGTCGGCGAGCCAGCCTGGGGGCAAACGCAGATTGTTAAAGCATTAAAAAATCTGCCTCTGTACGGGCCGCTTCATCCGGCCGTCGTAACGCATGTCCAGAGTGACGAAGCCACCGTCATGATGAAGGATGGCAGCAATGTGTCACTGACGATGGCGGGCGTGCGCTGGGCGCGTGCCTTTAAATCGGACACAGTGCAGGGACCGACACCCAAAAGCATTGCACAGGTGCTTCAGCCGGGCCAGCAGATCTGGGTACGCCAGGTCGGCGATACATGGTGGCTGGGCCAGGTACCGGATGTGAACTCGGCCCTGGTTTCACTGGACCCTAATAACGGTGCGGTTCGCGCACTGGTCGGGGGCTTTGACTTCAACCAGAGCATGTTTAACCGCGCGACTCAGGCGCTGCGTCAGGTGGGTTCAAACATCAAGCCGTTCCTGTATACCGCGGCGATGGATCGCGGGTTAACGCTGGCCTCCATTCTGAACGACGTACCGATTTCTCGCTGGGATGCCGGTGCCGGTGCGGACTGGCGTCCAAAGAACTCTCCGCCCACTTACGATGGTCCGATTCGTCTGCGTCAGGGCCTGGGGCAGTCTAAAAACGTTGTTATGGTTCGTGCCATGCGTGCAATGGGCGTGGATTACGCCGCAGAGTATCTCCAGCGTTTTGGCTTCCCGGCACAGAATATTGTGCATACCGAATCGCTGGCCCTGGGTGCCGCGTCGTTCACACCGCTGCAGGTCGTGCGGGGCTATTCGGTCATGGCTAACGGCGGCTTCCTGATCGATCCTTATTTCATCAGTAAGATCGAAAATGAACAGGGACAGACCGTTTTCGAAGAGAAACCCAGAATTGCCTGTCCGCAGTGCAACTTACCGGTGATCTACGGTGAAACCAAAAAAGCGCTGGCGCTGAATGCGGAAAGCGTTGAGAACGTTGCCCCATCCGCCCCACAGCAAAATCAAGCCGTGCCGCAGCCTGAGCTGGAGCAAGTGCCCGCCCAGCCTCAGCAGGGTGGCGAGCAGCAGTATGCGCCGCACGTGATTAACACACCGCTGTCCTTCCTGATCAAAAGCGCGCTGAACAGTAATATTTTTGGTGAGCCAGGCTGGATGGGCACCGGCTGGCGTGCCGGACGCGACCTGAAACGTAATGATATCGGCGGGAAAACAGGGACGACTAACAGCTCCAAAGATGCCTGGTTCTCGGGTTACGGCCCGGGCGTGGTGACCTCGGTGTGGATCGGCTTCGATGATGCGCGTCGCGATCTGGGTCGCAGTACGCTTTCTGGTGCCATTCCCGATCAGATTTCGGGCTATGAAGGCGGGGCGAAGAGTGCACAGCCTGCATGGGATGACTTTATGAAAGTGGCCCTTGAAGGTGTACCTGTTCAGCCGTTAACGCCGCCTGAGGGCATTGTTACCGTGACCATTGACCGCAGTACGGGCAAGCTGGCCAATGGCGGAGGAAACACACGTCAGGAGTACTTTATCAACGGAACACAGCCAACCGAATATTCGGTTCATGATGCAGGTACGACCATCATGGACAATGGCGAAAGTCACGAACTGTTCTGATAAACGTGAGAGGCGGCCTGGCCGCCTCTCCGCTTTTTACCGCCCGGAAATCTGGTGCTCAATCAGTAATGCAGACGGCCCTGCTTCACCAGCCACTCACGCACCATAAACAACGCACTGACGTTGCGCGCTTCGCGGAAATCAGGCTCCTGCAGTAACGCCAGCATGTTGCTTAACGGCCAACGGTGGACCACCAGCGGCTCAGGCTCATCCCCTTCCAGCTTCTCCTGGTAAAGCCCTTCTGCAACCACGATGTTCATCTTGCTGGAAAAATAGGACGGTGCCATCGTCAGTTTACCCAGCATAGTTAACTGGCCAGCCCCGAATCCCGCTTCCTCTTTCAGTTCACGGTCGGCCGCCTGATTGACCGTTTCACCCGGATCGATTAAGCCTTTTGGAAAGCCCAGTTCATAGCTTTCCAGGCCCACGGCATACTCTTCGATCAGAATCAGATGATCATCAATGATGGGCACAATCATGACTGCCTCGCGTTCCGACGGTTTCATGCGTTCATAAATGCGCCGGGCGCCATTGCTGAAGGCCAGGTCGACCGCTTCGACAGTAAACAACCGTGAACGTGCTACGGTTTCTACATTGAGGATGTCAGGTTTTTTTAACGACTTTTTCATATCAGCCTCAAACTTGCTGCGCCAGCACTCCGTAGCGAATTAGCATACCTAACCGTGGAGCATTGTGCGACTCAATGACGTCATCCGGTTACGCAGCCCACGTTTTCTCTATGCAATAACGGCTCTATTTCGGGCACAAAAAATTTGCGTTAGTCAATATCTGCCTTCAAAATTCAGACAATGCCGATACAATACTATGTGCATGATAGTTACTATTCTGGCACTGTGTGCTGTAATAACGCCTAATCAAATGATTTACAGTACAATTTTGTTTGTTGTTAAACTTGTCAGAGTTGTTTAACCTCCCATCAATCGCCTGAAATCAGGGGCGCGTCTGGGGACGTAAGTCTAAAGTGAAGGCAGTATTTTGGCTGAATTGAGCAAAGCATGAGCACAATAATTATTATATTGGCCTTAGTGCTAACCTGTTCAATTCTGGCAGGTATTGGATTTTGGTACGCTATGCGGCGCAGGCCGCCGTTGGCGAAACCGTTGCCATTCATCAGCCCGCCCTGCCGTAAACTGACTGAAAGAGAGCGCAGAGCCGTAGAGCAGTATCTTGCCGCCCTGGAAAAACAACCCCGTATTCTCAGCCCTGGTGAATCCCGTCGTCGGCACGAAAAGCTGGTGCTGACCGCCCAGAGCAACAATGTTTATCCGGTTACCCGCGCGATTACCCGCTATGGGCTTTCCACCGACGATCCGCATAAGTGGCGCTACTATCTGGATGAAGTTGAAGTCCATTTGCCGCCGCTGTGGGAACAGTACATCACCGATGAAAATTACGTTGAGTTGATCCGTACGCAATCGATCCCACTCATCATTTCGTTAAACGGTCACTCGCTGGTGGATTACGCGATTGATCAGCAGTCACTGCCTAATCTGATACGTCCGGCATCCACAAATGCCTCTATCCGTAAGGCCGAAAGCGAAAACGTTGAGTTAGTTCGGGTGCGCAAAGAAACCCTGGAAGAGTATCGACTGTCCCGCCCGGATGGCACGCGCGAGGCCGTTATCATCTCGTTTGCGTTGATGATGTTTTTTATTGGTTTGTTATTACCCACAAGTCTGATGATCTGGCTGGTGGTGATTGCCAGCGCGATGGTCGCCGCAAGTCTGTGGTTAATGTACCGGATTCCCGGTGAAAATGGTCTGCGTGAGATCCACTGCCTGCGCGGCGCGCCAAAACGCTGGGGCTTGTTTGGCGAGTCCAATCAAGAGCAGAGCAACATCACGCTGGGGATTATCGACCTGATTTATCCCGCGCACTGGCAGCCTTACGTCGCTCACGACCTGGGACAGGTTACAGACGTCGAAATTTATCTTAACCGTCAGGTGGTGCGTCAGGGCCGTTTTCTTTCTTTGCAGGACGAGGTAAAAAACTTTCCGCTTCAGCGCTGGCGGAAAAATGTCGTTCTGGCCTGCGGTGCCTTTATTGTTCTGGCCTTCTTACTCACCTGGATACCGCTCAGTATGCCCATCAAGCTCAGCCTTGCATGGGTAAAAGGTACTGACAGCCTTGATGTCAGTAGCGTCAATCAACTGAGTCGTGAAGATTTGAAAGTGGGTGACAGCCTGAAGGTTACCGGGACCGGCATGTGTGCCGTGCCGGGCAATTATCAAAGCAATCGCACTTATATCTACATGCCGTTCGACTGCTCGCAGATCTACTGGAATAACGCTACGCCTCTGCCACTGCCTCACTCAGATATTATTGAGAAAGCCTCCGCGCTTCTGGAAACCACCACAAAACAGCTGCATCCCGAAACCAATACGGACCCCAAACTGAATCCGCAGTTAGCGTCTGCAATTCAGAAATCAGGCATGATTTTGCTGGATGACTTTTCCGATCTGGTGTTGAAAACGCAGGCGCTGTGCAGCCAGGCACAGGACTGTGTTCGGCTTAAAAACGCGTTGGTGAATTTGGGCAATGCCAAAGACTGGGACACATTAGTCAGCCGCGCCGATTCCGGTCAACTTAACGGGATGAATGTCCTGCTGCGCCCTGTCAGCGCGGAAGCGCTGGAAAATCTGGTGCACACCGCGACGTCGACCTTCTTTTATCGTGAAACGCGTCGTGCCACAGAAAATCTCAACAGCCCACCGCCGGGCGGGTTTGTGATTGTCAGCGACGAAGGGCATCAGTTAGTCAACCAGCCTCAGCCCGCGGTTCCCTTGTTTGATCTGGATGCGGCCTCACAATGGCAGGAGCTGCAACGTCTGTCCTCACTGCTGTTGCACACGCCGTTCAGCGCGACGGGCATCATCACGAACATCTACACAGATGCCAACGGCACGCGCCATATCGCCCTGCATAATGAACCTGATGCGATGGCAAAATGGCGCTATCTCGGTGCCGCCTTGCTGTTAATCGTGCTCCTGGCCTGTGGCCTCACTAACGGCCTGCTGGCGCTGCGTCGTATGCATCTGAATCGTCAGCGTATGCTCGCGATTCAGCAATACTACGACACGTGCTTTAACCCTTCCCTCAGCACTATACAGGGCGTGCGCTCCGTATTCTGACCGGCCTGCAACTGTGCTACCCTGTTGCGCGAAAAGGCAATGGGTAAATCCGCCATGATGTGTAACGGTTCTGATATTGATACCGTGCTGTTGGATATGGACGGCACGTTACTGGATCTGGCGTTTGACCGCGTCTTTTGGCGGGAACAGGTGCCGGATGCGCTGAGCGCGCATCGGGGCATCCCTGTCAAACACGCGCGGCAGTTGATGGAAGAAAAATATCAGGCCGTGTCCCATACGCTAAACTGGTATTGTCTGGACTACTGGTCAGAGGCCCTGCAACTGGATATCCACGCGATGCTCTGGGCACACCGTCATCGCGTCCGCTTACGGCCCGATACGCTGCCTTTTCTGCAGATGCTGCGGCGCGCAGGTAAGCGCACTATTCTGCTGACCAATGCGCATCCCTGGAATCTGGACGTTAAACGACGACAAACAGGTTTAGCACCACACCTTGATTTATTACTTTCCACCCATACCTTTGGCTATCCGAAAGAAGATCAACGTTTGTGGCAGGCGGTCGCGCAACACACGGGCTTTGATGCATCACGAACATTGTTCATTGATGACAACGAAATCCTTCTTGATGTCGCTAAATCCTGGGGAATCGGCTGGTGTTTAGGCATCCGTAATCCTGATTCCGGTCGTCCCGAACAACTCTTTCAGCGTCACTATGCAATAAGCCATTACCGCACAGTGATCCAGGCCTGGGAGCAGCTATGAAAGAAAAATCTGAAGACGGTGTTCGTCTTGATAAATGGCTTTGGGCGGCGCGGTTCTATAAAACCCGTTCCATTGCGCGCGAGATGATTGAAGGCGGTAAGGTTCATTACAATGGTCAGCGCAGCAAACCAAGTAAGCTGGTTGAACGTGATGCGGAGCTAACACTGCGCCAGGGCAATGATGAACGTACCGTCGTAATTACCGGGATCAGCGAACAGCGGCGCCCGGCCAGTGAAGCGCAGCAGCTTTATCGTGAAACGGACGCCAGCATTGAGAAGCGCGAAAAAATGGCGCTGGCGCGCAAAATGAATGCGCTGACTATGCCCCATCCCGATCGCCGGCCTGACAAAAAAGAGCGCCGCGATTTGATGAAATTTAAGTTATCGGGTGATGAGTAAGACAGGCCTTGATGCCGCTCACCGCCCGCCCAAAGAGAGAAAAATTATGTCTGTAAACGATCAACTGCGCCGTTATCTGTTTGAAAATGCTGCTGTTCGCGGCGAACTGGTCAACGTTTCAAACACCTGGCGTGAAACCATTAAAAACCACGATTATCCACCCGCTGTGCAAACCCTGCTGGGTGAGTTACTGGTGGCAACCAGCCTGCTTACCGCGACGCTGAAATTTGATGGTGAGATCACCGTGCAGTTGCAGGGCGATGGTCCGCTGACGCTGGCCGTGATCAATGGGAATAATCAGCAGGAATTACGCGGTGTCGCGCGAATGAAAGGCGAGATCCCTGACGACAGCACGCTTAAGAGCATGGTGGGCAACGGCTATCTGGTGATTACGATTACACCAGAAAAAGGTGAGCGCTATCAGGGCGTGGTCGGTCTGGAAGGTGACACGCTGAGCGAATGCCTGGAAGATTACTTCATGCGTTCAGAACAGCTGCCAACCCGACTGTTTATCCGCACCAGCGATGCAGGCGCCGCCGGGATTCTGTTACAGGTTCTGCCCGCGCAGGACACGGACAAAGAGGATTTCGACCATCTCGCTACGTTGACAGAGACGATTAAAACAGAAGAATTGATCGACCTGCCGGCAACTGATGTGCTCTGGCGACTGTACCATCAGGAAGAAGTGACCGTTTACGATCCCCAGCCGGTGATCTACAAATGTACCTGCTCGCGCGAACGTTGCGGCGAGGTCCTGAAAACGCTGCCGCAGGAAGAAGTCGATGAGATTATTGCCGAAGACGGCAAAATCGATATGCATTGCGACTATTGCGGATCGCATTATGTTTTCGATGCTGTCGATATTGCCGGTATCCGCAGCAACTCCGTGGAAAACAGCAACCGTCTTCACTGATCCGACCAGGGCGGTTTTGCCGCCCTCACCTCTGCTTTGCTATGCCCTTAATTTATCTGATAAATTATCTTTTTTTACTTTCTTAACATCTTAAAAACGTTCGAAACACGACCTTAACGCGCCCTGAGTCGCATTTTTAAAAGAACATACCTTCCCCCTCAGACTCAGTAGAGTACACTGCGCGCGATCTGTCTCCTCGCCTGACCGGGCGGCCTTTGACCGACACGATCCCAAACTCTTTTTGCCCGTACAGAACAGACACCGATTTAAGGAGCAGTAAAATGCGCGTTAACGGCCTGACCTCGAAAGCCCTTGCCGATCTGGGCATCACCGATACCACTGAGGTGGTTCACAACCCTGATTACGACACGTTATTTCAGGAAGAGATGCGCCCGGAGCTCGAAGGTTTTGAGCGTGGCACCCTGACGCAAAGCGGCGCAATCGCAGTCGATACCGGGGTGTTTACCGGGCGCTCGCCTAAGGATAAGTACATCGTCCGCGATGACACCACGCGCGATACGCTGTGGTGGAACGATCAAGGCACCGGAAAAAACGATAACCAGCCTCTGTCGCAGGAAACCTGGCAAGCGCTGAAAAAATGCGTGACGCAGCAGCTTTCAGGTAAGCGTCTGTTTATTGTGGATGCCTTCTGCGGTGCCAATCCTGACTCACGCCTGAGCGTACGCTTTATTACCGAAGTGGCCTGGCAGGCACACTTTGTGAAAAACATGTTTATCCAGCCCAGCGCTGCCGAACTGGATAACTTCACGCCGGATTTTGTGGTCATGAACGGCGCAAAATGCACTAATCCGGACTGGCAGGCGCAGGGACTGCATTCTGAGAACTTCGTGGCCTTTAACCTGACGGAAAGGATGCAGCTGATTGGCGGCACCTGGTATGGCGGGGAGATGAAAAAAGGGTTGTTCGCAATCATGAACTACCTGCTCCCACTGAAAGGCATTGCGTCAATGCACTGCTCGGCCAACGTGGGTAAAGCCGGTGACGTGGCGGTGTTCTTTGGTCTGTCCGGCACGGGTAAAACCACATTGTCTACCGATCCGGATCGCCAGCTTATTGGCGATGATGAACATGGCTGGGACGATGACGGCGTGTTTAACTTTGAAGGCGGCTGCTACGCCAAAACGATTAATCTTTCTGAGCAGGCCGAACCCGAAATCTACCGCGCCATTCGCCGCAATGCGCTGCTGGAAAACGTGGTGGTGCGTGAGGACGGCAGTATCGATTTTGCGGATGACAGCAAAACCGAAAACACCCGCGTCTCGTATCCGATTCATCACATCGATAATATCGTGCAGCCGGTTTCCAAAGCAGGTCATGCGAAGAAGGTAATTTTCCTGACCGCCGATGCCTTTGGCGTACTGCCTCCGGTTTCCCGTTTAACGCCAGAGCAGACGCAGTACCATTTCCTGTCGGGATTCACCGCCAAGCTTGCCGGCACGGAACGTGGTGTGACCGCCCCCACGCCAACATTCTCAGCCTGCTTTGGTGCCGCCTTCCTGACACTGCACCCCACGCAGTATGCAGAAGTGCTGGTGAAGCGTATGGAAGCGGCCGGTGCGCAGGCTTATCTGGTTAACACCGGCTGGAACGGCAGTGGAAAACGCATTTCGCTGAAGAACACCCGCGCCATTATCAACGCGATTCTGGCCGGTGAGCTGGATGATGCGCCAACGGAAACGCTGCCGGTATTCAACCTTCAGGTCCCTAAAACCCTGGGCGATCTGGATGAAGACACCCTGGATCCACGTCGTAGCTGGGAAAGTGAAGCGAAGTGGCACGCTGCGGCGGATGATTTGGCCCAGCGTTTTATCACTAACTTTGAGAAGTATACCGATAATGCGGCAGGTGCCGCGTTGGTTAAAGCCGGTCCACAGCGCTAACCGCCACGGCGCGGCCTGAACCGCCGCGCCGTTTTTTTAGCTCAGCGAAAGATTGCCGCTGTTTTGAACCGCTTCCGGGGTTTCTGCTAACGGCAGCCAGGCACGGATGCGTAATCCTCCCCGCTCACTGTCGCCAATTTCCAGCGAACCCTGATGTGCATCGATAATACGCTGCACGATAGCCAGTCCCAGACCGGTACCGCTGGTGCTACGCGCACTGTCACCGCGCACAAAGGGCTGGAACAGATGGGCCAGTTGATCGGGTTTAATACCCGGGCCATCGTCTTCAACCTGGAACCAGGCGCGATGCAGTTCCCGACCGCTGCTGACCTTGATCCAGCCATTTCCATAACGTGCTGCGTTCACCACCAGGTTAGCCAGCGCACGTTTAATGGAAAGGGGATTAATCTCCAGCATCAACTCTTCCGCCATCACCGCATTTTCGATTTCACGCTCGTAACCGCTTTCTGCGGCCACCACTTCACCCAAAACGCTGTTCAGGTCGGCCAGTTCGGTCTGCATTTCCTGACCGGTGCGCAGGTAGTCAATGAACTGCTCAATGATGGCATTGCACTCTTCGATGTCTTTATTGATCGATTCGGCCAGATAGCCATCCTGCTCGTTCATCATCTCTGTGGCGAGGCGAATACGGGTTAACGGCGTACGTAAATCGTGGCTGACGCCCGCCATGAGCAACGTTCTGTCGTCAGCGAGCTGTTTAACGCCTGCCGCCATCTGGTTGAACGCGCGCGTGACCGAGCGCACTTCTGACGCGCCATACTCACGCAGTGGCGGCGGGATAATGCCTTTACCGACCTGCAGTGCGGCGTGTTCCAGGTCCACCAGCGGGCGGTTTTGTATGCGGATAAATAGCCAGGCTCCGCCGATCGCCAGCAACATTATCGCCAGGGTATAGCGGAACAGCGGCGAGAAATCACCCTGGTGAATTTCAGTCAGCGGCACGCGCACCCAGATATCGGGCGACAGCCAGGTCTTTAACCAGACAACCGGGGAGTTTTTATTAACCTCGACGCGCACATCGGTCGGGCCACCAAGCTGCTGCCCCATCTGATCGCTGAGGAACTTATAGTGCTGTGCCCAGCGCAGTCCGCTCTCCTCTGCTGCCGCATTGGTATAGAGCGAAATACCCAGTTCACGATAGATTTCGCGGCGAAACGCGGGTGGCACTTCCAACTGCGTGCCATCTTCCAGTTGTAAACGGTCCGTCATCAGCATACGGACTTCATACGCCAGAACCTTATTGAACTGTTGCAGGCTGGGAAGAATGGCGAAGTTCAGCACCACCAGGTAGGTCGTTACCAGGCTGACAAACAGCAAGGTAACGATCAACAATAAGGTGCGGGCAAACGAACTTCGTGGCGAGAAGCGCAACCGCCTCATGCTTTACTGCCGTCCGGTACAAAGACGTAACCCAGGCCCCAAACGGTCTGGATGTAGCGTGGGTGAGCCGGATCTTCTTCCACCATGCGGCGCAGGCGAGAGATCTGAACGTCAATGGAACGCTCCATAGCGCTGTATTCACGACCGCGGGCCAGGTTCATCAGTTTATCACGCGACAGCGGCTCACGTGGATGACTCACCAGCGCCTTAAGCACGGCGAATTCGCCGCTGGTTAACGGCATAGGTTCATCTTCACGGAACATTTCCCGCGTGCCCAGGTTGAGCTTGAACTTACCAAATGCGATGACCGCTTCTTCCTGCGAAGGCGCACCGGGCAGCTCATTGGCCTGACGACGCAGCACGGCACGAATGCGCGCCAGCAGCTCACGCGGGTTGAATGGTTTAGGAATATAGTCGTCCGCACCGATTTCCAGCCCTACGATACGGTCCACTTCTTCACCCTTAGCCGTGACCATGATGATAGGCATGGGGTTGCTCTGGCTACGCAGACGGCGGCAAATCGACAGCCCATCTTCGCCAGGCAGCATCAGATCCAGCACCATCAAATGGAAGGATTCGCGGGTTAACAGACGATCCATCTGCTCGGCGTTGGCGACACTGCGCACCTGAAAGCCTTGTTCGGTAAGGTAGCGTTCAAGCAGAGCGCGTAAACGCATATCGTCATCGACGACCAGGATCTTGTAGTTTTCTTGCATTTTTAACTCCCAAAGGCGCGATTGCCTGAGCCAATATTGTTAAAAAAACATGTGGCACAGCGACAGTGTTTAATGGTTTATATTCTAGTCAAAATTGTTACAAAGCATATTAAACAGCAGCTTATATTTAAATTCACGTTCTGCTGACGGGGAAGCCGTTCCGTTTCGTCCTCCGTGGGACAGAATACGGCAAATCTGAAATATTGGCTAAAATTCCGCTATTTACTGGTTTTAACACCGTACCAGTGATAATCGCGCTAACAAAAACAACGGGTTGCCAAAAAATTTGACTTAAATCGAATCTGTTATTGCCCGCTTCTCCGGCAAGCTGCGGTTTATGACTCTGATAACAGCATATTCTTCCGCAAAAAAACAGGATAATACGCGACCGTTCTCGGATTAGTATGAGATCCGCTTTTAATGAGTCCACTTGCAGCTAAAGTCCAATAAATCAATCAGTAAAGCTCACTTTGCGTACTGCCTGATATCACCCAGACTAAAGCAACGCCAATCTGTCGCTTTACGGGGAAAACATGAAAAAAACGATCTTACTGCTGAGCGTACTGGCCTTGTCCAGCATCAGCCAAAGTTATGCCGCCCCTGCAGCCGGTGAAGCCGCCGGTGCACAGGCCACCACAACCGCTCAGGGCAACTCCAATGCCATCGGTATTGGTGCCATTGGCGCGCTGTTGGGCGTAGCGCTGGCGACCGCAGGCGGTGGCGGCGGTGATGGTAACAGCAGCAGCACCTCAACCACGACGTCGACCAAAGCGGGTAAATAAGTCAGCCTCCTCGCCTCATTGTGCTTCCCTGAGCGTGAAGCGCAGTAAAAGGGTTTTTAGCCTGTTAAAAACCCTTTTCTCGCCCCCTTTTTCGTCACACCGGATTTGCTTTACACTGAAGCTCTTTTGATTTGACCGGCTGCAGTACATGAGAACGCGACTGATTACCCGTGAAGGTTTTAACACCTTAAAAGCTGAACTTGATTATCTGTGGCGGGAAGAGCGACCCGAGGTCACCAAAAAAGTGACCTGGGCTGCCAGCCTGGGCGATCGGAGTGAAAATGCCGATTACCAGTACAATAAGAAGCGTTTGCGCGAGATTGACCGCCGCGTCCGCTATCTCAGCAAAAGTCTTGAGCAACTGCGTATTGTGGATTATTCGCCCCAACAGGACGGCAAAGTATTTTTTGGTGCCTGGGTGGAAGTCGAGAATGACGACGGTGAAGTGAAACGCTTTCGTATCGTGGGCTACGATGAAATTTTTGGCCGTAAGGATTACATCTCGATTGACTCGCCGATGGCCCGCGCGCTGTTAAAAAAAGCGGTCGGTGATATGGCCATTGTCGAGACGCCAGCCGGGCCGGCCGCCTGGTATGTTAATGAAATTAGCTATATTGAAGCCTGATTCAGAATATCGCTGAAAGCAGGCCCATTCTCTGGCATTTTCGCCCATCAATCCGTATAACTATCGGCTATTTCTCAACCCAGAAAGCATAATAGTCCGATGATGAATGTTCTTAGCCAGCTAATTGCAAGTGAGCTCCAGGCGCGCCCCGAGCAAGTTGACGCCGCCGTCCGCCTGTTGGATGAAGGGAATACCGTGCCATTCATTGCACGTTATCGTAAAGAGGTGACGGGCGGTCTGGATGATACGCAACTCCGCCAGCTGGAAACCCGCCTCGGCTACCTGCGTGAACTCGCTGAACGCAGGCAGGCCATCCTGAAATCCATTGAGGAACAGGGAAAACTCACCGACGACCTGGCTCAGGCCATCAATACAACGCTCAGCAAAACAGAACTCGAAGATCTTTACCTGCCCTACAAACCCAAACGCCGCACCCGTGGGCAAATCGCCATCGAAGCCGGTCTGGAGCCGTTGGCCGAGACATTGTGGCAGGATCCCTCGCACGATCCGGAGCAGCTGGCTGCCGGTTATGTGAATGCCGATAACGGTGTCGCCGATGTGCGCGCAGCCCTTGATGGCGCGCGCTATATCCTGATGGAGCGCTTTGCTGAAGATGCCGCGCTGCTGGCTAAAGTACGCCACTATTTGTGGAAGAATGCCCATCTGGTATCGAAAGTGGTGGAAGGTAAAGAGGAAGCGGGCGCGAAATTCCGCGACTATTTCGACCACCATGAGCCGCTGCATACCGTACCGTCTCACCGTGCACTGGCGATGCTGCGCGGACGTAATGAAGGCGTGCTGCAACTGTCGCTGAATGCCGATCCGCAGTTTGATGAGCCACCGCGCGAAAGTCATGGCGAAACCCTGATTGCCGAACACCTGAACCTGAGACTGAATAACGCGCCCGCCGACAGCTGGCGCAAGGCCGTGGTCAGCTGGACCTGGCGCATCAAGGTGATGCTGCATCTGGAAACCGAGCTGATGGGCACGGTTCGCGAGCGGGCCGAAGATGAGGCCATCAACGTCTTTGCACGCAACCTCCACGATCTGTTGATGGCGGCACCTGCGGGCATGCGTGCCACTATGGGCCTGGATCCGGGCCTGCGTACCGGCGTGAAAGTTGCCGTCGTTGACGCCACCGGCAAGCTGGTCGCCACCGATACCGTTTATCCCCATACCGGCCAGGCCGCAAAAGCGGCGGCGGCCGTGGCGGCGCTGTGCGTGAAGCACCAGGTCGAACTGGTGGCGATCGGAAACGGTACCGCCTCACGTGAAACCGAACGTTTCTTCCTTGATCTGCAAAAGCAGTTCCCGCAGGTCACGGCGCAAAAAGTGATCGTCAGCGAAGCGGGCGCATCGGTCTACTCCGCGTCAGAGTTAGCGGCGCAGGAGTTCCCGGATCTGGATGTCTCCCTGCGCGGGGCGGTTTCCATTGCCCGCCGCTTACAGGATCCGCTTGCCGAGCTGGTGAAAATCGACCCGAAATCCATCGGTGTAGGCCAGTATCAGCATGACGTCAGCCAGAGTCAGCTGGCGAAAAAGCTGGATGCGGTCGTGGAAGACTGCGTGAATGCCGTCGGCGTTGATCTGAACACCGCTTCCGTACCGCTGCTGACGCGCGTAGCCGGTCTGACGCGCATGATGGCGCAAAATATCGTCGGCTGGCGTGACGAAAACGGGCGTTTTCAGAATCGTCAGCAGTTACTCAAGGTGAGCCGCCTGGGGCCGAAAGCCTTTGAGCAATGCGCAGGCTTCCTGCGTATCAATCACGGCGATAACCCGCTGGATGCGTCTACGGTTCACCCCGAAGCCTATCCGGTCGTCGAGCGCATTCTGGCGGCCACGGAACAGGCCCTGACCGATTTGATGGGCAATCCGGCCAGCCTGCGGAATCTGAACGCTGTGGACTTTACCGATGCGCGTTTCGGCTTGCCGACCGTGACTGACATCATGAAAGAGCTGGAAAAACCCGGCCGCGATCCCCGTCCTGAGTTTAAAACCGCGCAGTTCGCGGAAGGCGTGGAAACCCTGAACGACCTGATGCCGGGCATGGTGCTGGAAGGTGCGGTCACTAACGTCACTAACTTCGGTGCTTTCGTGGATATTGGCGTTCATCAGGACGGGCTGGTCCATATCTCTTCCCTGTCTGATAAGTTTGTGGACGATCCGCATCAGGTCGTGAAGGCGGGCGACATCGTCAAAGTCAAAGTCATGGAAGTGGATCTGCAGCGTAAACGTATCGCGCTTACTATGCGTCTTGACGAGCAGCCGGGTGAAGGCCATGCCCGCAGTGGTAAGAGCAGCACGGCACGTGAGGAAAGACGTCCCGCAGCGAACAAAGGCCGGGCGCGTCCCGCCAGTCAGCCAGCAGGTAACAGCGCCATGGGTGATGCCCTGGCTGCGGCCTTCGGTAAGAAGCGCTAGTTAACGGCGGTTACGTCGCCTCTTTCCCGGTGCGGAAGGAGGCGACGCTTCACCCTCCCTTCCCCTTTACGCTGTTCTTAGCCCTCCGCCAGGCCTTGCCTGCCAGCACGCCGTTGCGCCCTTTCGCTGGCTACGCGTGCGATTAAGTTGAAAATCCTCACCCTGACGCTACGCTAAAAAGACGCCCGTGATAATAACGACACCCGCTGTGGCAGCCCCTTAAAATGGAAAAAATCACTGCTTTACTCGATGCGATTTATGCCGATGCCTTTCCACAGGCTTTACGTGAACGCCTGCTCGTCCTGATTGCAGACGCTCGCGATACCACAAAATTGCCACGTAAAGCGCACTGGGACGAACAGGATGTCGTACTGATTACCTATGCCGATCAGTTTCGCGAACCGAATACGCCTACGCTCCGCACTTTCTCACGCTTTTATCAGCAGCATTTGCAGTCGACCTTTCCACTGGTGCACCTTCTGCCGTTCTATCCTTATTCGTCCGACGACGGTTTTTCCGTCATCGATTACCATCAGGTCAATCCGCTGTGTGGCGACTGGCATGACATTGCCCAACTGCATCAGGAAACACGACTGATGTTTGATTTTGTCTGTAACCATATGTCGGCGCACAGCACATGGTTTAAGCATTATCTTGCACAGGATCCGGGCTGGGATGATTTTTTTATAAGCCTGCCGCCCACTACCGATCTGAGTGCGGTAACGCGGCCACGGACGTCGCCCTTGCTCACCCCGTTCACGCTGGCAAACGGTGACATTCGTTTTGTCTGGACCACCTTCAGCGCCGATCAAATTGACCTGAACTTTGCCAGCCCTGACGTGCTGCTGCGCATGGTTGAGGTCCTGCTCGACTACCTGAAACGTGGAGCCGATTACGTACGGCTGGATGCAGTGGGCTATATGTGGAAAACACCCGGCACCACGTGCATTCACCTCGTAAAAACGCATCTGCTGGTCAAACTGTTTCGTGCCATCGCCGACGAGGTTGCACCGGGCACCGTGATCATTACTGAAACCAATGTGCCGCATAAAGACAACATCAGCTATTTCGGCAAGGGTTATGATGAAGCCCAGATGGTGTACCAGTTCTCGCTGCCGCCGCTGGTGCTGCACGCCATCCACACCGGCTCGGCGCGTGCGTTACGCCAATGGGCCAGTACCCTTACGACAGGCAATGGCAATACCACTTTTTTCAATTTCCTGGCATCGCACGATGGTATTGGCCTGAATCCGGCACGCGGTATTTTATCTGAAGTGGAAATTACCGTCCTGGTGCGCGATCTGGCGCTGGAAGGTGCGCTGATCTCGTACAAAAATAATCCTGATGGCACGACCAGCCCCTATGAAATCAACGTGACCTATTTCGACGCGCTCAACCGTGAAGGCGATGACGATGAAACGCGGCTCAAACGCTTTATGTTAGCGCACGCTATCTTACTGGCGTTTCCGGGCGTACCCGCCATTTATATCCAGAGCATACTGGGTGCACGTAACGATTATGAGGGCGTACGCGAAGCCGGCCATAACCGGGCGATCAACCGGCAAAAATATGCGATGCCGGAGATTGAAGACGCGCTGGCGAACAGGAACGGTTTACGCCATCAGGTTTATACGCATTTGAGTAAACTGATTCAGCAGCGTCGCCGTCTGGCCGCTTTCCATCCCGATAATCCGATGCAGCTCTTTCAAAGTGACAATGCGCTGTTAATAATGAAGCGTGATGAGCCCGTCCGCGGCAATGCGTTACTGTGTGTATTTAATCTCAGTGGCAGACAGGTTAAAGCGCAGTTACCCGAAGCGCGCCTTTTTCAGGATGTGATCAGAGGTGAGAAGGTGGATGGCACCCAGCCCGTGGTGCTGGATGCCTGGCAATTCATGTGGCTACGCTAATTACTTGTACACTTCCGCAGTTGCACTGAACTTACCGTGCTCACGGCCCGCGATCACCCGGAAGTACTTGCCGCCCTTCTCATCCGCTGCTTTTGACAGCTTCTTCTTGGCATCCATTGGCGAGGTGGTTTCTGCCGTGGTGTTTACGGTACCAATTTTGGTCAGATTCATCTTCTGCACTTCTTCTTTGGTGACTTCTTTCGCCGCCAGTGCAGAAAATGACACTGCGCCCATCATCACTGATGCAACTACCCATTTCATAACCTTCATTTGTCTACCCTCATTCATGATCCATTGTTGAGATGTAAGCAGCCGCAAATCGCTTAAGGCTATATCGAACGGCATAGTCATCTCCCTTACTAATCGCATAGAAGTGCAGCGGCCTTGCTCACTCATCAAGTATTGCCGCTACACAGAAATTTGCCAGTTACGGTCTGGGTTAACTGTCTAATCCGCTGATAAATGAAATAATATGCTGGCAGAAGGCGTCAGGATGAGAAATAAACGGCGCATGTGCGGCTTTGTCTGTCACAACAGAAGGCGATGCCGGTAACTGTTGGTCAAGCTGTTGCGCAATGCGACGGGGCACCAGACCATCCAGCGCGCCATAGATGCGCAGAAAAGGCAGTGAAAGCGTGGCAAGCCTGTCACGTAAATCGCATTCGCTCAGAATCTGCAGGCCACCATTCAGCACCGCTACGTCGGGCATCGGCTGTGACAGCACAATGTCTTTCAGCTGGCGTGCATCGGCGCGGGCGCTTTCCGAGCCCATGGTTTGCAGAGCCAGAAAACGCTCAACGGTACGCTGAAAGTCCTGACTCAGCTGCTGCTGAAAGTTATGTAAGGTTAAAGGGGCAATCCCAGGCCAGTCATCGCGGGCGGTAAAGCAAGGTGACGAGGCGACGGTAATCAGGGCACGTAATCGTTCGGGGACGCTCAACGCCAGCTGCGTGGCAACCAGCCCGCCCATAGACCAGCCCAGTACAGTGGCGCGCGAGGGCAGATGCGGCTCAAGCACCTGTGCCATCGCTTCCAGCGACATCGCCGGGAATCCCTGGCTGCGGCCATAACCGGGTAAATCCACTAAGTGCAGACGGAAATGCGTGCTGAGTCGCGGCACGATGTTTTGCCACACTTCCGCATTCAGTCCCCAACCGTGCAGCAGCACAAGATCGTTATCTCCTTCGCCGCAGGTATGCCAGTAAAGTGAGCTCATCCGTTATGCTTCCATCATTCATTAATAAGGAGGCCACTATGCTACCAATGCCCGCCCTGTGTTGGCTATGCCAGTTGCCGCTACGTCTTGCCCGGCACGGCATTTGCTGTGTCTGTCTGCGCCAGTTGCCCCGCCTGCCCCCGTTATGCCCGGTGTGCGGTCTGCCTGCCGCTTCTGGCAACCTGGCCTGCGGGCGCTGCCTGCGTCACCCGCCGTCCTGGCAGACGTTAGTCTGCGTCAGCGCCTGGCAGCCCCCGCTCAGCACATGGGTAAACCAGTTAAAATTCTCCGGGACGACCGCACTAAGGGTGATGCTGGCGCGTTTGCTTTTGTTAAGCTGGTTGAATGCGTACCGTAGCAAACGGACGAGCCGTCCCGATCTGCTGATGTGTGTTCCGCTGCATTCACGACGCTGCTGGTGGCGCGGCTACAATCAAACGGTCCTGCTGGCCGCACCCCTGGCTCACTGGCTGGGCTGTGCATTCAGTCCGGCGTTATACCGACGGCGCGCAGGTGCCGTTCAGCATCACTTAAGCGCCCGCCAGCGTCGTCGCAACTTGCGAGGAGCGTTTCATCTTGAAGCCGATGTCACCGGACGCCATATCGCCCTGATCGATGATGTGGTCACCACCGGCAGTACGGTCAAAGAAATCAGCCGGCTGCTCCGGGCGCAAGGCGCAGCCAGCGTGCACATCTGGTGCCTGTGCCGTACCTTGTAGAGCCCGAATGATGGGCGTATTATAACCAACTAAATTAGTCAACTATTGAGCAACTGACATGATCCGAATTACTGATTCTGCCCAAGAGCATTTTTCAAAACTGCTGTCTAAACAAGAAGATGGCACCCAGATTCGCGTATTCGTGATTAACCCGGGTACGCCAACGGCCGAATGCGGCGTGTCATACTGCCCACCCGACGCGGTTGAAGCCACGGATACTGAACTTAAGTTTGAAAAACTGTCCGCGTATGTTGATGAACTGAGCGCGCCCTATCTGGAAGACGCTGAAATTGACTTCGTCACCGATAACCTGGGCTCGCAGCTGACGCTGAAGGCGCCTAACGCTAAGATGCGCAAGGTTTCTGACGATGCGCCACTGGTTGAGCGCGTTGAGTACCTGTTACAGGCGCAGATTAACCCACAGCTGGCCGGACATGGCGGACGCGTTTCGCTGATGGAAATCACCGACGACGGTTTTGCTATCCTGCAGTTTGGTGGCGGCTGTAACGGCTGTTCGATGATCGACGTTACCCTGAAGGATGGCATTGAGAAAGAGTTGCTGGCAGCCTTCCCGCAGTTAAAAGGCGTGCGCGATATTACTGAGCACCAGCGTGGCGAGCACTCGTTCTACTGATGTTCACGCGCGACAGCACCGCTGTCGCGCGTTCCCGTTATCCCGCCTTTCGCCGTTTAGTCACGGTTTTCAGTAGCTTATTGACGTCATCATCGGCAAAGATGCTTTCCAGTGGCTGCACCAGCTTGCGGCGCCAGTTGGGATATTGATCGACGGTGCCCGGCACGTTAACCGGCGTGGTCATGCCCAGCCAGTCCTCAGGCTGCAACCCAAGCAGTGCACTGTTAGTATCCGCCAGAAAGCGGTGCACAGACTGATTCAGACCGGGCGTCATCGCCAGCGACGCCGCCTGTTTTGCGCTCCGTGCCGGCACCGCGCCCGCTTTATGTAGTGCATCGAGCAGCGCCTGCTTTTGCTTCAGTCGCTGCTGCTGCAGGGTGAGGACAGTTTTTTTATCGGGATAAAGCCCAAGCTCCTCGCCAAGCTGCAAATCGCCGCCACTCCAGAACCCTGTCAATGTGGGCAGATCGTGCGTGCTGGCGCTGGCGATTGACTGCCGTGGATAGGCCCGGGGCGCGCGATACTGGCCCTGCCTGCCCTGTTCAAACCACAACACTTTCCACGAAAAGACGCCACTGTCGCGCAGCAGACTGACAATCTCTTCAGGCACGGTACCTAAATCCTCGCCGATCACCATACAGCCCTGTCGGTGGCTTTCCAGCGCCAGAATACCTAACAGATCGTGAACCGGATAAGCCACATATGCCCCTTTATCCGCCGTTTCACCCGCCGGTACCCACCAGAGGCGCAGAAGCGCCATTACGTGGTCGATACGTAGCGCGCCGCAGTCACGCATATTCGCACGCAGGATGTCGATAAAGGGCTGATAACCTCTGGCCTGCAGAACATGGGGATCCATCGGCGGCAGCCCCCAGTTTTGGCCCAGCGGACCAAGCCGATCGGGCGGCGCGCCGATGGACGCTTTCAGCCGGTAGAGCTCTGGATCGTGCCAGGTTTCAGCGCTGCCTTCTGCTACGCCGACGGCCAGATCGCGGTACAGGCCGACACTCATACCCAGCGCCTGACTGCGCGCCCAGCACTGCGAAAACTGCTGCTGCGCCAGCCACTGCAACCACTGCCAGAAAGCAATCTCCTCGCCGTGCTGTTCGCACCAGTTCTGCACCTCCGCGGAGCGGCAGTCACGCCAGCTTTCGGACCAGGCAGGCCAGCCTGTCAGTGCGGAGCCTTCACGCTGCATGTCTGCCTGCAGACCGTCATAAACGGCCTGATAGCGCAAACTGTCGCCCCCTTGCTGGATAAATTCGGCAAAGCGTTGTTTCTGCTCATCTTCCGCACGCCGGGCCTGGAACTGAGTCCAGCTATGGCGCAACGCCGTCAGCTTCAGCGCCATCACTGCATCGTAATCCACCCACTCACTTTCCCGGGCCTTGCTGAGTGCTTTTTGGGTTTTCGCGCTTTTCCACCACTTTTGCGCCGCGCGGCTCTGCTGGAAATCCTCTACCTGTGCCACATCAATATAGATGATGTTTAACCAGCGACGGGACGACGGACTGTAAGGGCTGGCAAAAGCGGGGCTGGCCGGATAGAGCGCGTGCAGGGGATTCAGGCCGACAAAATCACCACCGCGCGCGGCAAGCTGCTCCAGCAAATATTCCAGATCGCCAAAATCACCAATGCCCCAGTTTTTCGCTGAACGCACGGTATAAAGCTGAACCAGCGCGCCCCAACGTTTCTCTCCGGCACGCAAGGCCGGGGGGAGATAACAGCGGCGCGGCGCGACGATCACTCTCGTCTGCCACGTACGCTTGCCCTTGCTCAGGGTAAGCTGGTGATAACCCTGCCCCAGAGGAGAAGGCAGCGTAAAGGGCGCACCACCTTCGAGTGTTCCGCTAAAAGTTTTGCCTTTCTCTGTCTGCAACTGCCAGCTTATGCGACCGTCAATCTGTGGCTCCAGCATACGTTGGCGATTACCGCTGAAGACCACAACAGGCGGCAGCGGTGATTTGCTGGCTTTCTGCGGGTTTTCCATCACGGCGAGCAAGGCACGCTTTGTCTCATCACTGATCGCTTCCGGTTCACCGTTCGCATTGAAGTACGTCAGCGCTATTCCTGCCGCCAGTGCGGCTTTATCAAGTGAAGTGGATGTCATCGCAATTCCTTAGCGTTGCGCCTGCCAGATGCGCTGTTGGTAGTCCCGAATCGAACGATCCGAACTAAAAAACCCGGCTCGTGCCGTATTGAGAATGGCGGCGCGCGTCCAGGCTTCCTGATCGCGCCATAATGCCTCAACGCGTTTTTGCGCATCGACGTAAGCCTGATAATCCGCCAGCACCAGCCAGGGATCGCCATTTTTTGTCAGACTCTCCAACATTAGGTCGAATGCATGCTTATCGCCATTACTGAACTTCCCTTTTTTCAGAGACGTCAGTAATTCATCCAGCTCTTTGTTATGCTTGCGGATCTTTTGCGGCTTGTAACCTGCCGCTTTAAGCGCCTTAACCTCATCCACGGTATGGCCGAAAATAAAGATGTTTTCTTCGCCGACCTGTTCGGCGATTTCTACATTCGCGCCATCCAGCGTGCCAATAGTAAGTGCGCCATTTAATGCCAGCTTCATGTTGCCTGTGCCTGAGGCTTCGTAGCCCGCTGTGGAGATCTGCTCCGACAGATCGGCAGCAGGGATCAGGTATTCGGCTGCCGTAACGCGGTAATCCGGCATAAAGACGACTTTGAGTTTGTCGCCAACAAGCGGGTCGTTATTCACTACGTCTGCCACCTTGTTGATGGCATAGATAATGTTTTTTGCCAGGTAATAACCCGGTGCGGCTTTGGCACCAAAGAGAAACACGCGGGGAATCATGCTGGCATCATCGGGATTATCACGAACGCGTTTATAGCAGTGCAGAATATGCAACAGGCCTAAATGCTGACGCTTATACTCATGCAGCCGCTTGATCTGCACATCAAAGATCGCTTCTGGATTAACAAGGATGCCGGTGCGCTGCGCAATGTAGGTAGCCAGACGCGCTTTGTTATGGCGCTTAACCGCACGGAAGCGCTCACGGAAGGCAGGATCATCCGCACAGGGCTCCAGCCTCTGCAAGGCCGTCAGATTACTGACCCATTCGCATTGAAGCGTATCGTCAATCAGGCTCGACAGTGCGGGATTACACTGCTTAATCCAGCGGCGCGGCGTGATGCCGTTCGTGACATTGTGGAATTTTTGCGGCCAAAGCTGATGGTACTCGGGGAAAAGATCGGTCACGACCAGGCCGGAATGCAGGGCCGCCACGCCATTCACTGCAAAACCGCTCACCACGCACAGGTTTGCCATGCGCACCTGACCATCGGCCACCACTGCCAGCTTCTTCCATATCGCTTTATCACCTGGCCAGCGCTGTTTAACCTGCTGTTTCAGGCGGCGATTGATCTCTTTGATAATGACCATATGACGCGGCAGCACACTGCGCATCAGCTTTTCATCCCAGCGTTCCAGCGCTTCAGGCATTAAGGTGTGATTGGTATAGGCAAACACGCGGCTGGTGATATGCCAGGCCTCATCCCAACTCAGCTGATGCGCATCCAGCAATACACGCAGCATTTCCGGTATAGCGATAGTGGGATGCGTATCGTTTAGCTGGATCACTTCATGGTCTGGCAGGGCATGGATACTGCGCCCTGCCTGATGATGACGTCGCAAAATATCCGCCACTGCGCAGGCACACTGAAAATATTGCTGCATCAGGCGCAGGCGTTTTCCCTGTGGGTGATTATCGTTGGGATAAAGCACTTTGGTCAGGCTGGCGGCATCAATCCCCTGCTGTTCAGCCTGTAAAAACTTACCATCGTTAAACAGCGTCAGGTCAAAAGGATGTTCGCTGGTGGCTTTCCACAGCCGTAACGGCAGCGTCACCCCGTTACGGTATCCCGTGATCGGCAGATCCCAGGCTTCCCCGCGAAGATAAAGGGCAGGTACCCATTCCAGGCGACCTTCATCGCGCTTGATCACTTTTCCACCCAGCCCGACACGCACATCCAGCGCTGCGTTATGGCGAAACCAGGGATAGGTGTCGCGCTCCCAGTCATCCGGTTCTTCAACCTGTTTGCCCTCTGCGAAGCGCTGGCGGAACAGGCCATATTGATAATTCAGCCCATGTCCGGTTGCAGGCTGGCCTGCCGTCGCCATGGCGTCCATGTAACAGGCCGCCAGCCTTCCCAGGCCGCCGTTACCTAAGGCTGGATCGACCTCTTCTTCCAGCAGTTCGCTCAGCTCAACCTGATGTTCAGCCAGCAGGGCTTTTACCTCATCAAACCAGCCCAGATTAAGCAGGTTATTGCCCGTAAGACGTCCCAGCAGAAATTCCATCGACAGATAGTTCACATGACGTTGTGGCGAGAGGGATCGGGCGGTGGGCTGCACACTGATCACATCATTCATTGCGGCACTGAGTGCCTGCCACCACTGATGCGGCGTCATTTGCCTGGCGGAGGTGTAGCCAAGATGTTGCCATTGGCGGGTTAATGCAGCCTGAAAGCGGGATTTATTGAATTTCTGCTGTGGCATATCACTCCCTTTGTATCCATATGGGTAAGGTAAACATGGCATGCGCATGGGCCGGCAACATGGCCAGCGACCGTTTTAATTAAATACGTGAGTGCGGGAAAAAGCGACAGACTGAGGTAAAAAACGCCAGTTTACTCACTGGCGGGCAGGAATTAGCAAAGTTCGAGGTGAACGTCGTGCTGTTCAATCACCTTCATGACGCTGGCGGGCGGCATTTTATCGGTATAAAGATAATCAAGCTGGCTCATATTGCCCAGGTTGACCATGGCATTACGTCCAAATTTCGAGTGATCCACAACCAGCATGACACAGCGTGAGTTCTCGATGATGGCGCGCTTGGTGCGCACCTCGTGGTAGTCGAACTCCAGCAGTGATCCGTCCATATCAATGCCGCTAATCCCGAGGATGCCGTAATCAAGGCGAAACTGTGAAATAAAGTCCAGCGTCGCTTCGCCCATGACCGCGCCGTCACGGGTACGTACTTCGCCACCCGCAATAATGACTCTGAAGTCCGGTTTGCCCATCAACAGCATGGCTACGTTCAGGTTGTTCGTCACCACGCGCAGATCGCTGTGGCCCAGCAGCGCATGCGCCACCGCTTCCGGCGTAGTGCCGATATCAATAAACAGCGTTGCGCCGTCGGGAATCTGGCTGGCAACGCGCTGGGCAATGCGCGCTTTTTCGGCCGACCACATCATTTTACGGTCCTGCCAGGCGGTGTTCTCCGAGCTGGAGGGCAAAGCCGCCCCACCGTGGTGCCGTTGAATTTTATTTTGATCGGCAAGGTCGTTTAAATCACGACGAATCGTTTGTGGGCTGACTTCAAAATGGTCGACCAGCTCCTCAGTACTGACATATCCCTGACGCCGAACCAGATCAATAATGGCGTCATGACGTTGCGTCTGCTTCACATTCCTCTCCTGTTTCGGGCTTATTCTTCTTCGTTGTGACTAGCGTTTTTTCTTGCGCGTATCAACAAATGCCATCGCCAGGCCAACCAGTAGCCCACCCACGTGCGCGGCGTTGGCGATGGCCAGACCAAAGGCCCCAAACCAGCCGACCACCAGCCAGACGAGGGCAAATCCGATTAACCCGCGCTCCAGACAGATACCACTCTCAGGATCGCGTTCGCCACGCAGCCAGCAATATCCCATTAATGCATAGACCACGCCGGACAGACCACCAAACCAGATGCCGCTGAACTTTGCCTGCAGCCAGCCACTGAGCAGGGCGGAGATCAGTAAAATGACAAAAAGTTTGCCGCTGCCTAACCGTTTTTCAACCGCTCCACCGAGATACCACCACCACATCAGGTTAAACAGGATATGCAGCAGCGAAAAATGCAGCAACGCATGACTAAACCAGCGCCAGACCTCAAAGTGCTGATCGGCATCGGGCCAGGCTAACCAGTACATTACGGTGCGATCGCCCAGCACCTGCATCAGAATAAAGACGGCGATACAGGCCAGCATCACGACGGTCGTCAATGGTCCGGCCCGCTCACGTATGTTTGCCCAAATGTTGCTGCGCTCATAGCGCAGGCCGCTGTCGGTTTTACCACTTTGCCAGCTCGCTGCCAGGTAGCGCGGATGATTGGGATCGCGCACGAACGCCTGAAGTTCGTTTTCGACCATTGAAAGCTGACTTTCATCATCCAGCACAATGACATAGTGACTTTCATGCTCAATACGCAATTTCACGCCACGCGTCGCCATGTAGTCAACAAAAGCCTGCGCCATGCGCGGCTGATTAAATTGGGTAATGCGCATTACTCACTCTCCGTGTTACGCCCGCTTATTTATTCAGCGCCGCTGGCAACCTGTTGAGGAAAGGCGGCGCGCCAGGCGTCAAATCCGCCATCTATACTGTAAGCCGTGGCAAATCCCTGACCATGCAGATAGTCCGCCGCACCCTTACTGCTGTTGCCGTGATAGCACATCACCAGTACAGGCAGGCTCATGTCAGTGGTGCTGATGAAATCATTGAGGTTGCTGTTCGACAAATGCAAGGCGCCGCGGGCATGGCCGAGTGCAAAACTTTGCGCATCGCGAATATCCACCAGCACTGCGCCCTGCTCAAGATGCGCCTGCGCCTGGTGAACATCGATACATTGGTAGGTTTCCATGGTGTCTCTCATCATGTTTCATCATCAAAATGACAGCTAGTGTAACCCGATAATCCTCGGCAATAACCTGACAATAATTGTGGCTACTCACCTTTCCGCACACATAATGTTATCCATATCACGCAAAATTGTTTTTAAGCGGTTAAATACTGGCATCAATGTTGGTTTGCGATTATGATTATGCTCGAAAACGAACATAAGTGAACTATTCCGAACATCGGAGGAGACAACGTGGAAACCAAAGACCTGATCGTTATCGGCGGCGGCATCAACGGTGCTGGCATCGCAGCAGACGCTGCAGGACGCGGACTGTCGGTGTTAATGCTAGAGGCGCGGGACCTGGCTTGCGCGACCTCTTCCGCCAGTTCAAAACTGATTCATGGTGGCCTGCGCTACCTTGAACATTATGAGTTTCGTCTGGTAAGTGAAGCGCTGGCTGAGCGCGAAGTGCTGCTAAAAATGGCACCGCATATCGCGTTCCCGATGCGTTTCCGCCTGCCGCACCGTCCGCATCTGCGCCCGGCCTGGATGATTCGCACCGGTCTGTTCATGTATGACCACCTGGGCAAACGCACCAGCCTGCCGGGCAGTAAAAGCCTGACCTTTGGGCCGGATTCGGCGCTTAAGCCTGAAATTAAACGTGGTTTCGAGTATTCCGACTGCTGGGTCGATGATGCCCGTATGGTCGTCCTCAATGCGCAGGAAGTGGTTAAGCATGGCGGTGAAGTGCGCACCCGTACCCGCGTTACCCGCGCGTGGCGTGAAAATGGCCTGTGGATGGTCGAAGCAGAAGACATTGACAGCGGCAAAACCTTGACCTGGCAGGCCAAAGGTCTGGTCAACGCAGCCGGCCCCTGGGTTAAGCAATTCTTTGACGACGGACTGGCGCTGAAGTCGCCTTACGGTATCCGCCTGATTAAAGGCAGCCATATCGTGGTGCCACGCGTTCACAACGAGAAGCAGGCTTATATCCTGCAAAACGAAGATAACCGCATTGTGTTTGTCATTCCGTGGATGGACGAGTTTTCCATCATCGGCACAACCGACGTGGAATATAAAGGCGATCCGAAAAATGTCGCTATTGACGACAACGAAATCGACTACATCCTGAAAGTGTACAACGGCCACTTTAAAAAGCAGTTAACGCCTGACGATATCGTCTGGACCTATTCCGGCGTGCGCCCGCTTTGTGATGATGAATCGGATTCGCCGCAGGCCATCACCCGTGACTACACGCTGGACGTCCGTGATGAAAACGGTAAAACGCCATTACTGTCGGTCTTTGGCGGTAAATTAACGACCTATCGCAAGCTGGCTGAGCATGCGATGGAGAAACTGGCGAAGTATTATCCCAAGGCTGGCCCGGCCTGGACGAAGAACTGCGTATTGCCCGGCGGTAATATCTCTGGCACCAGTGATGACTACGCTGCCAGCCTGCGACGCCGTTATCCGTTTATTACTGAAAACATGGCGCGCCACTATTCCCGCACTTACGGCAGCAACACGGAACTGCTGCTCAACGATGCAACGTCGCTGGAAGATCTGGGTGAGAACTTTGGCCACGAGTTTTATGAGGCCGAACTGCGTTACCTTGTTCAGCATGAATGGGTGCGTGAAGTCGACGACGCTATCTGGCGCCGCACCAAGCAAGGTATGTGGCTCAACGAAGCCCAGCAGGCCCGTATCGCTGAGTGGCTGGCGGAGAAGGCCAAGCCGACGCTGTCGCTGGCCTCGTAACAGCGCGTGAGCGTTGAGCGTGCGGCATAACAGGTTACGGCCTGTTGTGCCGTTTTTTTTTGCCTGCGCGGCTGGGCGGTGGTGGGAAAGCGGCTGATGAAACGCTGAGAGGGTTTCGCTCGCCAGACGGCCTGGAGTTTCAGCCAGCCCGATGCGGGTGACCGCCCAACTCCCCCGCTTTGAGATTTACGCCCGCTCAGGCGTTTTTATTGCTTTGGATACCGATAATTGATGCTTGTGCGAGAAGTCTTTTCAGGCACTGAGAAGGTTTGAGTCGCTGACATCTGATGAAGCGCTGAGAGGGTTTCGCTCGCCAGGCGGCCAGGAGTTTCAGCCAGCCCGGTGCGGGCGACCGACAAGGGGCCGCCAGCCGCCGCGGCCCCTTGACCCCGGGCTCCCGTCCTGCCCACCCGCCGCTTCGCGGTGCCTTCGCTCCTTCAGGATTTCTGCGGACCGCCAGGACGCGCCATCCATGGCGCGGCCCGGCTCTCGCCGACGTCCTGTCGGCTCATCCGGAAATCCCTCATCCGCTCAGCGGGTGG
>Ga0157363_1000097_pt1 | contig 66221 bp, 57 predicted proteins | sample AttsexASBM1_FD_111477 | JGI IMG/M metagenome (GOLD analysis project Ga0157363, IMG submission 111477) | Fungus gardens microbial communities from leaf cutter ant in Ribeirão Preto, State of São Paulo, Brazil - Atta sexdens ASBM1 | ecosystem: Host-associated > Fungi > Mycelium > Unclassified ... | reverse complement strand
CCGCAACTGCGGGGTTTTTTGCATTCTGTATCTCAACGGAGGAACCATGCCTGAATTACCCGAGGTAGAGACCAGCCGCCGCGGCATTGAGCCCCATCTGGTCGGCGCAACTATTCTTCATGCGGTTGTCCGTAATGGTCGCCTTCGCTGGCCGGTGTCCGATGAGATCCACGCGTTAAGCGATAAACCTATCCTCAGCGTGCAGCGCCGCGCTAAGTACCTGCTGCTGGAGCTGCCTGACGGCTGGATTATCGTCCACCTCGGCATGTCCGGAAGCCTGCGTATCCTCACCGAAGAGCTGCCTGCCGAAAAGCATGACCATGTCGATCTGGTGATGAGCAACGGCAAGGTGCTGCGCTATACCGACCCACGGCGCTTTGGCGCGTGGCTATGGACCAAAGAGCTTGAAGGGCACAGCGTGCTGGCGCATCTGGGGCCGGAGCCGCTCTCAGAGGCCTTTAATGCGGAATACCTGAAAGAGAAGTGCGCAAAGAAAAAGACGCCGATTAAGCCCTGGCTAATGGATAACAAGCTGGTGGTCGGCGTGGGAAATATTTACGCCAGCGAATCGCTGTTTGCCGCCGGGATCCATCCCGATCGGCTGGCCTCTTCGCTGTCGGCACAGGAGTGTGAGCTGCTGGTTCGGGTGATTAAAGCGGTGCTGCTGCGCTCAATTGAGCAGGGGGGAACCACGCTGAAGGACTTCCTGCAAAGTGACGGTAAGCCGGGCTATTTTGCGCAGGAGCTACAGGTGTATGGCCGCAAAGGCGAGCCGTGCAGAGTGTGTGGCACGCCCATTATTGCGACGAAACACGCCCAGCGCGCCACGTTCTACTGTCGTCAGTGTCAGAAGTAGGGCTACTTCAGCTTTTCCATTAATGCCCGGTGGACGTTGACCGGCAGGAAGTGGGTCACGTCGCCGTGATGGCGCGCGACCTCTTTCACCAGCGATGAAGAGATAAACGACCACTCTTTGGAGGGCATCAGGAACACGCTTTCCAGCTCCGGCATAAGATGGCGGTTCATGTGCGCCAGCTGCATTTCATACTCGAAGTCTGCCACCGCGCGCAGGCCACGGATCAGGATATTGGCCTGCTGGGCGCGGGCAAAGTTGGCCATCAGGTCGCTAAAACCAACTACCTCAACGTTCGGCAGGTGCGAAATCGCATCGGTGGCAAGCGCCACGCGCTCGGGCAGATCGAACATCGGCTTTTTGCTAGGGCTGGCGGCAATCGCCAGAATCACCTTGTCGAACATGCTCGCTGCGCGGGTGATGATGTCAAGATGACCGTTTGTGATCGGATCGAAGGTACCCGGATAAATCGCTTTTGTGCTCATGGCTCACGCTTTCTCTGAGTAGCCGCGGCAGAGCGCCCACAGCTCGGTGTATTTGTTGAAAGTATACTGGGCATTAACCACAGCCAGTAACCAACCCTGCTTACCGTCCAGTACGCCACCGCGCAGCAGCAGCGTTTTCAGAAACGCCCCCAGCGTGTGGGTGAAGATCCCCGTCAGCGAGGCCTTCTTGCCGCGCTGGTGACGTTCCTGCGCCCATGCCGTGGCGTAGCTGAGCTGCTTACGCTGGAAGCTGGCGAAATCCCGGCAGGTCAGGTGCAGCAGGTCGCCCGCCAGGGGAAGCACCTGAGCGTTATCGCAGGCAAGGGATTCATGGACAAGGTTATCGTTATACTGATAGCGGTCGCGCTCATACAGGCGCATCACGCGGTCGGGATACCAGCCGCTGTGGCGCATGAAGCGGCCAAGAAAGTAGTTTCGGCGCGCAATGCTGTATACCGCACCCGGTTGAGGTGCGGCGAGCGCGCCCTTGATGGCCTGCTGAAGTTCCGGCGTAACGCGCTCATCGGTATCGATCATCAGCACGTAATCGCCGGTGGCGTAATCCTGCGCGCGCTGGCGCTGGATGCCGTAACCCTGCCAGTCGGTGTTGATATACACCTTCGCGCCCGCCGCACGGGCAACGTCCACCGTGTTGTCTTCGCTACCTGAGTCGAGGAGAACAATCTCGTCAGCCCAGGCAACGGAGGCCAGGCAGTCGGGAAGCAGGTCGGCAGCGTTTTTGGCGATCATCACCACCGACAGACGCGTTGGCATTAGTGGCTCCGCTGAGGCAGATAAGGTTGCAGAAGTTGCAGCAGACGGGTCAGTGCGCCCTGATTCTGATGCAGCACTTCGACGGCATGGCGACCGTACCACAGGCGGTAGTCTTCGTCGGTCAGCAGGGTTGAGACCTCTTTGACCACCGAATCCGCGTCGGTTACGGTGATTAAGCCGTCAGCCTGCTGCAATTTAGCGCAGATATCTTTGAAGTTAAAGGTGTGTGGCCCCATCAGCACCGGAATGGCGTGGGCAGCCGGCTCTAGCGGGTTATGGCCGCCGCGCTCCACCAGGCTACCGCCAACGAACGCGAGGTCGGCAATGCCGTACAGCAGCATCAGCTCGCCCATCGTATCGCCAATCACCACCTGAGTGCTGCCGGAAGGGATCTCACCGCTGCTGCGCAGGGTGTAGCTGAAGCCACCCTTTTGCACCATTTCGCGGGCATCCTTAAAACGCTCCGGATGGCGGGGAACCAGGATCAGCAGCAGGTCTGGGAATTTTTCCAGCAGCTTGCGGTGCGCCTGCAGGATAATCTCTTCTTCGCCGTCGTGGGTGCTGGTCGCAATCCAGACCTGGCGGCGCGGTGCCCACTGGCGGCGCAGCGTTACCGCGCGAGCTGCGAGCTCTGGCGTAACGGAAATATCGAACTTCAGGCTTCCCGTTACCGCAAGCTGGTTACGCTTCAGGCCCAGCGCGACAAAGCGTGCCGCGTCTTCTTCGTTCTGTGCGGCGATCAGCGTAATTCTGCTGAGCAGGCGACGCATAAATTTACCCAGCTTGCCGTATCCCTTCGCCGAGCGCTCTGAAAGGCGGGCGTTGGCAATCACCAGCGGGATTTTACGGGCGTGCAGGGCGGAAATCATGTTTGGCCACAGCTCGGTTTCCATCACGATCACCAGCTTCGGGCGCACGGTGTTCAGGAAGCGGTTCATGGCGCAGGGAAGATCGTAAGGGAGATAGACGTGATGCACGTCTTTACCGAACGCGGATAACGCGCGCTCCGAGCCGGTCGGCGTCATGGTGGTGACGGTGATCGGCAGCGAAGGGTAGCGGTGACGCAGGGCGCGCACCAGCGGGATAGCCGCCAGCGTTTCACCGACAGACACGGAATGAAGCAAAATACCGTCCGGGGCAACCTTATTGCGGCAGAAACCATAGCGTTCAGCCCAGCGTTTTCGATACGCAGGCGCTTTTCGGCTACGAAGCAACAGTCGCAGCCACACCAGTGGCTGAATGAGGTAGAGCAGGGCGGTATACAACAATTCCAAGCGATTATCCGTTTTTTTAGTTTCGGCGGGCAAATTCTAAGCATTTAAGCCAGGTAAAGCTATCTCTTATGCCAGATACCGTTTTAAACGGAAATAGCGACGGCCCAGCCGCCAGTGCTGGCGCAGCCCGCGAGCATTTTTCCAGATAAGCGTCCAGATCCCGCGATCGAACAGTTCGCGGATAATTTCGCGCTTTTTACTGAGATCGCCGACGTTGTTAATGGCGTGAAGAATACCCAGGCCCTCTTTTGCGATCTGCCACTGGCAGGCCGGAACGCGGCGCACGGCATCCGGATGGCGCTGATTAATAGCATCCAGCATCTCGAGGATTTTCATGTAATGACGCGCGTTGCGCATGCGCGTGTCATCCGTTCCCGGCGTATGCGATACCGACGCGGAGTGGATGAGGTAGTCGTAGAAGGTTTCGTCGGTGTACTGCACGCGTTTGGCGGTCAGCAGCACTTCGGTGGTCCACGGAATGTCCTGGTGACGCAGGCCATGCTCAAAGGTGAAGCCCTGCTCCTGAATAAACGCGTGGCGGTAAATATTCAGCCAGGTAACGTGCAGGAATTTACGCGACGCCAGGGCGCGCTGCAGCCACGTTGGGCCGTCGAGTACGTCCGTGGAGTGCAGTTTATCGGAGGGGAAGATTTTCTTCGACGGTCGACCATCGTCGTAGATATAGGTCCCGTTACAGGTCGCCACGTCAAGATCGTTCTTTTTAGCCATCTCAAGCAGGCGCGGGTACATGCCCGGATAAATCACGTCGTCGATATCCGGAAACGCAACATACTCGCCGGTTGCCTGCGCCAGTCCGGTATTACGGGCCGCCGAGACGCCCTGGTTGGCCTGGTCAATCACCTTGTAAAACGGGAATTCGCTGGCGTACTGCGCGATGATGGCCGATGAGCTGTCGCTCGAGCCGTCGTTCACAACGACCAGTTCCAGACTGTCCAGACGTTGAGCTTTGATGCTGTCGAAAAATGCACTCAGGAATTTTTCACCGTTGTAGACGGCGACTACAAGGCTCAATAAAGGTGTGTCGGACATGCTTTCTCCGTTGTGTTCAGGGCAGGCCACCCAGTATGGTGATACCATTCGTGCTGTATTATATCTGGTGGATACTAAAAACATATGCCTGGAGGGACAAAGATCCCGTCAGGCGGCAAATTAGCGTCACGCTGGCGAGATTCTTAACAGGAAATGTATGCATATTGTTCACACTGAAGCAGACGGCGGCAAAGGCGGACAGCCTCTGCGCATTATCAACGAATCGCTCGGGATGATTCAGCGTGGCCATCAGGTGACGATCCTTTGCCCGGAAACCGCGCCTTTACATGGGCTGGCGCGCGATGCCGGGTTAACGGTGGTCACCATGCCGTTACGGCGCAAAAACCTTAAAAACCTGCAGCAGCTGCGCCGCTGGCTGAAGGATAACCGACACTCGATTGACGTCATTAATAGCCACAACTCCGCCGACACCTGGCTGGTGGCGCTGGCAAATTTGACGCTCTCTCAGCCTGTTCCCCTGGTGCGTACCCGCCATGCGTCTGGCGTTCCGCGCAACAACTGGACGACCCGCTGGCTGTTCCGCACGGCCTGCGCGCATATCGTGACCACGGGCGAGGCGCTGCGCCACCAGGTCGCAAACATTGGCGTGCCGATGTCCCAAAGTACCTCGGTGCCAAGCGGCGTGGATACGCAGCGCTTCCGCCCCGGTGATAAGCACGAAGCCCGCGCGCACTGCGGATTAACGCAGGATGATTTCTGGCTCGGCGTGGTGTCTCACCTGCGCCCTAACAAAGGCCATAGCGTGCTGCTGCGCGCCCTGACAAAGATCGACAATCCGCATATCAAACTGGCGATTGTCGGGGAAGGGCCGCACAAAACGGCGCTGGAACAGGAAATCGCTGGGCTTGGGCTGAAGCAGCGCGTGGTGATGGCGGGGCACCGCAGTGACCCGGAGCGCTGGTTCCCGGCGTTTGATATCGCGCTTAGCCCGTCTCACGATATGGAAGGCGTGCCGCAGGGCGTGCTGCAATCGTTAGCTTCCCGCATTGCCACTATCGCCACCGATGCAGGCGGAACGGGAGATGCGGTCATTAACGGCCAGACGGGGATGTTGATCGCGCAGCGCGATGAAAAAGCGCTGCACGATGCGATTGTGACGCTCTACGATGATGCTGCACTTCGCGAGACGCTGGCGCAGCAAGGCTATGACTACCTGAGCGCCCACTTTACCCGCGAATGTATGCTGGATGCGATGGAGAAGGTCTTCTCTGACGCGGCTCAGCGCAGCAAGTCGCGGTAAAGCGCCTGCAGCTCTTTCGCCATTCTGTCCAGCGTATAAGGTTCTGCCGTCGCGCGTGCGGCGGCGGAATAGTCGACCCCCACTTCGCGGCCTTTTAACCATTGGGCAACGGCCTGCTGGTAGCCTTCGCTGTCGAGCGCATCGCGCACCCAGCCGTTTTGCCCTTCGACGATCCACTCCGCTGCACCGCAGCCGTGGCTGGTAAGCAGCGGCAGACCGCAGGCCAGGGCTTCCACGCAGACGTTCGGGAAGGGATCGTAGAGCGTCGGCAGGATAAGCGCATCGGCCGTTCCGTACACTTCGCGCACGTTAGCAACCGGGCCCAGGAACTTAACGCGGGAAGAAACGCCCAGCTTACCGGCGAGCTTTTCGAACCTGCGCGCGTGTTTATCGCGCCCGGCAACCAGCAGCCAGACCTCAGGATGCGGCACGATGGCGCGCAGCGCGGTCGCCACGCCTTTACGGCTGAAGCCGGAACCCACGTACGCCAGCACGGGCGCACGCTCGGGAATGCCGAGTGCGTTACGCTGCGAGAGTGCGCGTACTTCAGGGCTAAACTGTTCAGTGTCGACGCCGTTGTAGATCACCGTTAGCCTGTCGTCCGGCAGCCCGAAGCGACGGGCGATATCATCCCGCACCATCTTCGAATTGCAGATCACCTTGCGCAGCTGCGGGTGGGTAAACATCTGCGCTTCGGCCTGCAGAATGTAGCGGTGATACCGGCTGAGTGACTGCGCCCAGCGCGCCAGCGGCGACAGGATGCGACCATACTGCTCAAGCCAGGTGGCATGTACGCCGTCGCCCGCGCGAAAGATGGTGGCACCCGGAATGCGCTCGTGGCTCTGCACAATATCGAACTGCGCAAAATGCGAGGCGGCCTCCGCGGCAAAGCCGGATTCACGGGCGATTCGGTTACGGAACGGCGGGTTCACCGTCAGCGTTTTCCAGCCTGCGGCATCTTCCCACTGGCGGGCAATCAGCGTCACGTCCAGCGAGGTATCCTGCGCCAGCACGTTCAGCGCGCGGGAAACGAAACGCTCCGCGCCGCCGTTCGGGTTATAGGTCTGTCGGACTATCGCCAGCTTCATGCCGGATTTTCCAGAAGCATGGTGTCGATGGCGCTCAGCACCTGCTGCGGGGTGATGGCCGTAATGCAGTCAGAAACGCCGCCGTCGCCGCAGCCCGCTTTACCGCACGGCTGGCAGGTGAACCCGGCAACGATAACGCGATAGTTCACCCCCCACGGCGCCCACTTGATCGCCCCGGTTGGGCCGAAGATGGCGACGGTCGGCGTACCGACGGCACTGGCGAGGTGCATCGGCATGGAATCCACGCCGAAATAGACCCGGGCGTGCTTCATGAGCGCGCCCAGCTCTTTCAGGTTCAACTGACCGCTTAAATCAAACACCGGCTGCGTGAGCGCAGCGCGCAGCGCGTCCATATACGCCTTCTCTTCTTTTGAAGGCGCGGCGGAGAGGATAATCGGCAGGCCGCGTGCGGCCAGGCTATCGATGGTGGCGGCCAGCTTGTTGATATCCCAGGCCTTAAACATCCAGCGCGACGTCGGGTGTACCAGGATATACGATTTACTCTGCAGCCCGAATCCGGCCAGCTTTTCCGCAATGGACGCTTCCGCCGCATCGCCCGGCACGAACAGGGTGTGTTTATCTTCGCTGGACTGCGGATGAATGCCGATCCGGCGCAGGGCGTCCAGGTTCACCTCCACCATGTGGCGGCTGTTGTCCTGAATGGCCGGGTAGAGCGTGGTGAAGGATTTCACCCAGCGACGACGCGCAAGGCCGCTGCGTTTGTCCGGCTTAAAGCCCACGGAGACGCGCGGCTTCAGGCGACGCGCCAGACGCGCGCCGTGCCAGTGCTCGGTCAGGTTAATCAGCACGTCGTACTGGCGGCCTTTCAGCGTATTTACCAGCGCACGGTAGAGGCGGAACTGCTCAAACCAGCCTTTTTTACGCCAGTTGCGGCCAATGGTATGGACCTGGTCAATGTGCGGATGGCTGGTCAGCATCGCCTGCGTGTCGTCATAAACCAGCGCGTCGACTTCCACGTTCGGCCAGTTCTTTTTCAGCACGGTAAACACCGGTGAGGTCAGGAGAACGTCACCGTGGTGACGCAGCTTAATGATTAGCACGCGCTTGGGCGGGCGCTCCGCGGAGAAAAAATCAGACATAGGCTCTCTCTGCTGCCAGCAAAGGCTCTAATTGCGCAAATACCGCAGCGGCACCGAGGTCGCTTAGCTGCGATGAATGTTCCGGGCGGCAGATATATTGATTTTTTCCATAGCCGCCAATAAGGCCCGGGTCCGTTGGGCCGTAAAGCGTAATATTAGGTCGATCCAGCGCCGCCGTCAGGTGGCTGAGGCCGGTATCGACGGACACGACGGCCGCTGCGCCTGCCAGCGCCTGCGCCACGCCATCGAGCTTCATGCGTGGCAGAACGTCAACGTAATCAAACCCTTCCGCCAGGCGTTTCGCGCGCGCTTCTTCATGCGGCGCGCCCCACGGGAGCTTGATGCGCAGCCCTGAATGGGCGAGCAGAGCGATCAGTTCACGCCAGTGCGCTTCCGGCCAGTGTTTATCATCGCGGGTCGTGGCGTGAAGGAAAATGAGATATGGCGAACCGTCGTGCGGCGAACCGGGCATGAAATGCTGCGAAATAGCGTAATCGCCCTGCGATTCAGGCTTCGCATAGCCCAGGCTTTTGGCGAACAGCTCGCGGGTACGTTCGACGGCGTGCTGCTGTTTTGCGATATGGTGACGGCGGTTATAGAACAGGCTCGCCAGCGGCTCGCGGGCGGTTTGCCAGTCCATGCCGTGCTTGACGCCGCGTGCAAGACGCGTTACCAGCGCGGCGCTTTTGACCAGCCCCTGCGCGTCGATGATGGCATCATAACGCTGGGCCTGCACCGCATCGCGGAACGCGCTGCGCTCGGCCTTAATCGGCGCGGAGAACCAGGCTTTACGCCAGCGGCGGATCGCCACCGGGATTACGCGGTCTACTGCCTCATGCCAGGTGGGGATCTGCGCGAAGCCTTCTTCCACCACCCAGTCGAAACGAATGCCGGGAATGGCCTGCATGGCGTCCGTCAGGGACGGCAGCGTATGCAGGACATCGCCCATCGACGAGGTTTTAACGATCAATACCCGCATTCGTTATCCTTCTTCACTCAACAGCAGTTCGTTGAGCTCTTCGAGCACGCGCTCTGGCGTAATGTCGATCAGGCTCTGGTGATAGCCTTCTGCGGCATCGCCCTTGCGCACCTTGTGGTAGCCGGAGATCAGGCGGATAACGCGCGCCTTATGCGACAGCGGCGGGGTGAAGTCCGGGCTGCTTGGGCCATACAGCGCAACCAGAGGGCGATCCAGAGCGGCGGCCACGTGCATCAGGCCGGAGTCGTTGGTGACCACGGCCTTACAGGCGGCAATGAGGATAACCGCCTGCTCCAGCTGCGTTTCCCCAGCCAGATTGCGGCACCAGGCCTGCTGTTCGGTGCTGAGCGTCGCGAGGATTTCGTTGCCCGCGTCGTGGTCTTTCGCCGAGCCGAACAGGACAATCTGATAGCCTTCGTCGATCAGCTGCTTCGCCAGCTCGGCGTAGTGGTAGTGCGGCCAGCGTTTTGCCGGGCCGAACTCAGCGCCGGGGCAGAAACCGATCATTGGGCGTTCTGACGAGATGCCAAACGCGTTACAGGTGTGGGATTTCTCACCGTCATTAACCTGCAGCTGAGGCCACAGGAGCGGCTGCGGCAGGTCTTTCGCACTGCGCATCACGCCTTTATCGTAGGCCAGCGCCACGTAGCGCTCCACCATCAGCGGCCAGGCCTCTTTATCCAGCACGCGCGCGTCGTTCAGCAGGCCGTAGCGCATTTCTCCGCGCCAGCCGGTGCGGTGCGGAACGCCCGCAAAGAAGGGCACGAGAGCGGATTTGAAGGAGTTTGGTAATACGTAAGCGCGGTCATAGCGCTTCTCGCGAAGGCTGTGGCCGAGCTTGCGGCGTTCGCCGATTTCCAGCGCCCCGTGGCCGAGCGGCATCGGGATCGCCTCGTTCACTTCCGGCATACGCGACAACAGCGGACGGCACCACGCGGGTGCCATCACGTCGATTATCGCCTGGGGATAGCGCGCCTTGAGCGTGCGATAGAGACTTTGCGACATCATCATGTCGCCCACCCATGACGGGCCGATCACCAGAATTTTCATACTTACGCGTCGCGGTTCAGCCAGGCCATATACTCCGTTACGCCTTCGGCAACGGTTTTGAACGGCTTGTCGTAGCCCGCCGCACGCAGGTTGGTCAGGTCAGCCTGGGTGAATGCCTGATAGCGGCCTTTCAGTTTTTCCGGGAACGGAATGTACTCAAGGCTGCCTTTCTTGTGATACGCCAGCGCTGCGTCAGCCACCGCCTGGAAGGATTCCGCGCGGCCCGTACCCAGGTTGAAGATGCCGGACACGCCGTTTTCCCAGAACCAGAGGTTTACGGCCGCAACGTCGCCCACGTAGACGAAGTCACGCTTGAAGCCGTCGCTGCCTTCGAACAGTTTCGGGCTTTCACCGTTGTTCAGCTGGGTGTTCAGGTGGAACGCTACGCTCGCCATGCTGCCTTTGTGGCCTTCACGCGGTCCGTAGACGTTGAAGTAGCGGAAGCCGACGATCTGGGAGTTCGCTTCTGGCAGCACCTGACGCACGTACTCGTCGAACAGGAACTTGGAGTAGCCGTAGACGTTCAGCGGCTGCTCGTACTCGCGGGACTCGATAAAGTCCGAGGTGCGGCCGCCGTAGGTTGCCGCTGAGGAGGCGTACAGGAACGGAATTTCACGCTCCAGGCAGTAGTGCAGGATCTCTTTAGAGTACTGATAGTTGTTGTCCATCATGTACTTGCCGTCCCACTCGGTGGTGGAAGAACACGCACCTTCGTGGAAGATGGCTTCGATCTCGCCGAACTCTTCACCTGCCATAATCTGGATAAGGAAGTCTTCTTTATCCATGTAGTCAGCGATGTTCAGATCCACCAGGTTTACAAACTTGGTGCCGTCTTTCAGGTTGTCCACCACCAGGATGTCGGTGATGCCTTTGTCATTGAGGGCCTTGATAATGTTGCTGCCGATAAAGCCCGCGCCGCCGGTAACGATGATCATAACTGTAACCTTTGAAGTGTGGAGTCCGGGGACAATCCCGGACGCTAATGTTTCTATCATATCATTAGTATGGCTGCCCTTCAGCCATTCACCGACATAGCGCAAGGGTACACGTGATTTATGCTGCAAAAACGAGAAGAGATAATGTGTCATCTCGTCAGGAAGTATAGGTTTGGGTAATATGTGCCAAAATTTGCCGAGTCTGGAGAATTGCAATGCGTGGTGATTTTTACAAACAGTTAAACAGCGACCTCGATACCGCACGTGCGGAAGGGTTGTTCAAAGAAGAGCGTATTATCACGTCTGCTCAGCAGGCGGACATCACCGTTGCCGACGGCAGCCATGTGATCAACTTTTGTGCGAACAACTACTTAGGTCTTGCGAATCACCCTGAGCTGATTGCCGCTGCAAAAAACGGCATGGATACACACGGTTTCGGCATGGCCTCCGTACGCTTTATCTGCGGTACGCAGGACAGCCACAAGCAGCTTGAGCAAAAGCTGGCGAGCTTCCTTGGGATGGAAGACGCGATTCTGTACTCCTCCTGCTTCGACGCCAACGGCGGTCTGTTTGAGACCCTGCTCGGCGCAGAAGATGCGATTATCTCCGACGCCCTGAACCACGCCTCCATCATCGACGGCGTGCGCCTGTGTAAAGCGAAGCGTTTCCGCTACGCCAACAACGACATGGTTGAGCTGGAAGCGCGCCTGAAAGAGGCTCGTGAAGCGGGTGCTCGCCACGTGCTGATCGCCACCGACGGCGTGTTCTCCATGGACGGCGTCATCGCCAACCTGAAGGGCGTGTGCGACCTGGCGGATAAATACGACGCGCTGGTGATGGTCGATGACTCTCACGCGGTCGGCTTTGTCGGCGAAAACGGCCGCGGTTCCCACGAATACTGCGACGTGATGGGCCGCGTGGACATCATCACCGGCACGCTGGGCAAAGCGCTCGGCGGCGCGTCCGGCGGCTATACCGCCGCGCGCAAAGAGGTAGTTGAGTGGCTGCGCCAGCGCTCCCGCCCGTATCTGTTCTCCAACTCCCTGGCGCCGGCGATCGTTGCCGCCTCCATTAAGGTGCTGGAGATGGTGGAGTCCGGCGCCGAGCTGCGCGACCGCCTGTGGTCCAACGCCCGTCTGTTCCGCGAAAAAATGAGCGCTGCAGGCTTCACCCTGGCGGGTGCTGACCACGCGATCATTCCGGTGATGCTGGGCGATGCGGTTGTCGCGCAGAAATTTGCCCGCGAGCTGCAGAAAGAAGGGATTTACGTCACCGGGTTCTTCTTCCCGGTGGTGCCAAAAGGTCAGGCGCGTATCCGCACCCAGATGTCTGCGGCACATTCGCCTGAACAAATTGAGCGTGCGGTGGAAGCCTTTACCCGCATCGGCAAACAGCTGGGCGTAATTGCCTGAGGACGTGTGATGAAAGCGTTATCCAAACTGAAAGCGGAAGAAGGGATTTGGATGACCGACGTGCCGGAGCCGGAAGTCGGTCATAACGATCTGCTGATCAAAATTCGTAAAACCGCCATCTGCGGTACTGACGTTCACATCTACAACTGGGACCAGTGGTCGCAGAAAACCATTCCGGTACCGATGGTTGTCGGTCACGAATATGTCGGCGAAGTGGTGGGTATTGGCCAGGAAGTGAAAGGCTTCAAAATCGGCGACCGCGTCTCCGGTGAAGGCCACATTACCTGCGGTCACTGCCGTAACTGCCGCGGCGGACGTACTCACCTGTGCCGCAACACCGTCGGCGTGGGCGTGAACCGTCCGGGCTGCTTCGCAGAGTATCTGGTGATCCCGGCGTTCAACGCGTTCAAAATCCCGGACAATATCTCGGACGATCTGGCCTCCATCTTTGACCCGTTCGGCAACGCGGTGCACACGGCGCTCTCCTTCGACCTGGTGGGCGAGGACGTGCTGGTTTCCGGTGCGGGCCCGATCGGCATTATGGCGGCTGCCGTGGCGAAGCACGTGGGTGCGCGCAACGTGGTGATCACCGACGTAAACGAGTACCGCCTGTCGCTGGCGCGCAAAATGGGCGTCACCCGCGCGGTGGATGTCTCCAAAGAGAGCCTGACCGACGTGATGGAAGAGCTGGGCATGACCGAAGGCTTCGACGTGGGTCTGGAGATGTCCGGCGCGCCGCCGGCGTTCCGCACCATGCTCGACACCATGAACCACGGTGGCCGTATCGCAATGCTGGGTATTCCGCCGTCGGATATGTCTATCGACTGGAACAACGTCATCTTCAAAGGGCTGTTCATCAAGGGCATCTATGGACGCGAGATGTTCGAGACCTGGTACAAGATGGCGGCGCTGATCCAGTCCGGTCTGGATCTGTCGCCAATTATCACTCATCGCTTCTCTATCGATGAGTTCCAGCAGGGCTTTGACGCGATGCGTTCGGGGCAGTCTGGAAAAGTGATACTGAGCTGGGACTAATCTGCTCCAGGGCACCCGTTTTTAGGGGTGCCCTTACATTTTTAGCGGTTTGACTTTCCCGGGGTTACTTGTTAACTTTTGGCGAAATTTCCCCCACACTGTCTTCTCCATACGTTCATTTATGTTGTCTTAATGATTACGTCAGGAAAGATGTTTGCCAGACTAATCAGGTCATTATGTCCACACTGCTGTCGCAAAAGTTGGTGAGTACCCCGTCACGTATTATCGCCTTTTTAACGGTGGTAATTTCCCTGCTAATAGTCATTGGCGTTAATATTATAAATGCCAAATATAATGCGGTCATTAACCGTACGCTGGTGTTTTTCCTGATCGTAATGACGTTAAAATGCATTAATAATAAATTAATCAGAAATACTCTGGCGGCTGTTTTATTAATTCCCGTCGCGGCAGATATTACTCTGCAGTTATATGCGTGGAATAATTTTAATTCGTCGTTTAGCTATGGATTTGCGCTAAGTGTACTAAATACCACTCCAGGTGAAGCGAGTTCGATGCTTGGGCTGTACTGGCGCGATTGCCTTACGTTCATCGCTCTCTCCGCGTTTTTCATCTATACCGCGAATACGGGCAGTTGGCCGATTGCGCCGCGTTTTCGTCGCTGGCCAGCCATCGCGCTTGCGGTGACGCTGCTGGCTTTTTATGGCCAGGCTTTGCAGCATCAGCTCAGGAAAAGCAGCGTTGAAAGCCTGGCGCAGCGCGTGGTTCAGGCCACACCCGTCAGCACGGCAAAGGTCTTTATGCAGGCCATCGAAGATAATGCCGTCGTCGCCAACATCGGCAACAATATTCCTGATTACAAACTCACCCTGACGGATACCGGGATTGAGAACTATGTGCTGATCGTCGGCGAGTCCGAGCGCACGGCAAATATGGGTATCTACGGCTATCATCGCGATACGACGCCAGAGCTGGAGAAACAAAAATCGCAGCTTCTGCTGTTCCGTAACGCCGTCACTCCGGCTCCGGTCACCATTATGGCCGTTCCTTTAGCCCTGACCGCCGATACCGTGGGTGCACGCGATCCGCGTAAATATAGCGATAACGTCATTAACATCGCCAATAAAGCAGGATTCGAAACCTACTGGTTTAGCCGCCAGGGTAAAGGCGGGGCGCATAATAACGTCATTACCGGCATAGCCTTGAACACCAAAGAGCACGAGTGGCTGGACGGCGGCTATGATGAAGACCTGCTGCCTTTGCTCCAGAATGCGCTTAAAGCGCCGGGCAAAAAATTGATCGTCCTGCACCTGTACGGCAGCCACGAGCCCTCCTGCCGGCGTTTCCCTGCCGATCGGGCGGTTTTGCACGGTGATAACGAAGCCGATGACTGCTATGACAACTCCGTTCGCTACACCGACGCGCTGATGGGCAAGATGTTTGGCATGCTGGAGAGTTCACGCTCGTCGGTCATGTATTTCTCCGACCACGGCCTGGTCCGCGACCCGCAGCGTGCTGTGGTTTACTCCCACGGAAATGTTAATCCTCCGCGAGAAGCCCTGCATATCCCCATGTTTATCTGGTACGGAAATCAGGTCGATGCGGGTAAGAAAACCACCGGGGACTATAATACCGTCTGGTCTGCGGATGATGTAAACACGCTCGCCGAGCTGTGGCTTGGGATCCATCGTCAGGGCGAACCCGTGCAATCGGTTCATTCCTGGCTTGCCGGTTACAATAAGGACGTGTCCGTGCTGGACACTACAGGAAAGTCCTATGACTGGCGTAATATTCGTTAACACAGGTGCGATAAACTTGCTTTTAGCAGTGTGCTAGCCTGCTTTGCCTTTCAGTAAATGGAATGATGATGATTAGTGTAGAACGAAATAAGCTTAAATTTGCGTTGTTGCAATTACTCTTTGGACTGTGCGCACTGGCTTTTGGATGCGTTATTGTCTCACCTAACTTATCCGCAAAAATTATGGGCGCAGCAGGTGTGACTGCATTAGTGGTTTTCCTGCTGGATATTAAACATTTCAGAAAAAATGATGTGTTCTGGCTGTGCCTGGTTCTGTTGGTGATAGGTATCTGCGATCTGGTCTGGTACAGAATGTATAAGGCTGAGACTGCGGCGATAAATTCTTATCGTGCATACCTGGAGGTAGGGAAAATCTGCCTGTTTGGCGCCTTCTCCCTCTTCGTCTTTGTGAACAGAAATGAGCTAAAAATAGGCAATAATAAGATCCACCTGCTGCTGGCGGCTGTCCTGCAGGTCATGATTCTTATCTATGCAGGCTATCAGCATTTCTTCCTTGAAAGCAGAAGAGTAACGCTCGCCCTTACCGGCGGCACTGACGCGACGGGGGCCGCCTATACGGTCGCCTTTATCTCTTTCTATACGATTTTGGTTCTGCAGCACAGCTCCACCAGGTGGAAAGAGTTTTTAATTCTGGGCCATTTTTTCACCACTTTCCTGGTGCTTGTCACCACAGAAACGCGGGCAGCGATTCTGACCTATCCGATCATTTTCTTTGGTCTGCTGGTCGTTAAGCTCTACAAAGAGAAACATATTCCCTGGAAAGGCGTTGCTGTTTTCATCGTGGCGCTGATCGTCGGCGTATTCATGATGAAAGACAGCTTGATTCAACGGTATAACGACCTGAATCGCGATATTGTTGCCTACGATAAAGATAACAGTTCGACGTCAGTAGGCGCTCGTTTTGCGATGTGGGAGACGGGCCTGGCAGCAGCAAAAGATAATTACCTGTGGCAGTCAACGGATGAGCGAAACGCAAAAATCAGGGAAGTGGTAAAAAAAGAGCCAAGCCTTGCCGGTGCACTCGCGCATATTCGCGGCCACCTGCATAACGAAGTGGTTGAAACGCTCTCCTTAAAAGGTCCGTCAGGATTAGTACTGTATATCCTGTTTATTATCTCGCTTGCCTGGTATGCGTTAAAAAAACGAAAAAGCGTTATTCTTTTTGCATTCCTGGTCTCATTAATTATGTTTGGACTCAGCGGCGTAATGTTCTATTCAAAAACAACGCCGGTCGCCTGGATGCTGACGCTGATAATGTCGGTTGTTTTCCTGGAACAGAACAGACACCGCGCGGTCATTAAGTAATCGTTTTGATTCTCCACCGGGAAAACGGTATTCTCCCGGTGGAGAAATACCCTTCACCAGACGAGCACGCCATGAACGACCTAATCTCAGTAATCATCACCACCTATAACAGAGAGGACCTGCTGGAACGTGCAGTGCGTTCAGTTATTGCCCAGACCTATCCTGCGGTAGAATTGGTGATTGTTGATGATTGTTCTAACGAAAAAACGTCACAGCTGATTGAGCGTATGCGGGCGGAGTGTGAAGCGCGATTTGTGCATTTCACCTACGAGCGCAATGAAAAGAACAGCGGGTCTAACTTCAGCCGCAACCGGGGCTATGCGCTCTCGCACGGGAAGTTTGTGACAGGTCTGGACGATGACGACTATTTCCTGCCCGAACGCCTGACAAAGCTCGCGGAACGCTACGATGACAAATACGCTTTCGTCACGGATACGCCCGCCAGGCTGGATAAAACCCACCGCACCTATCCCGACACGGATGATAAAAGAATCATCGAGCTGCAGGACGTGTTGTGTGAAAACGTGGTGGGTAATCAGGTGCTGACAACCAAAGAGAAGCTGTTGGGCGTGGGGGGATTTTCGCCTGAAATCAAACAGCAGCAGGATCGCGATGTCTGGATTAAGCTAATCCTGAAATATGGTCCCGGTATTAAATACAGCTTCAGCACCGCCATGGTAGATGCTGAACACGGCAGCAACCGCATTACGTCACAGGTTAAAAAATATAACGCGTATCGAAAGCTTTATTTTAAATATCGCCAGCATATGACTGACGTTACGCGCAGTAATAATCTGTTCCAGCTCATGTCGTTTCGGGGTTTTAAATCGACGCGGATGAATTGCCTGCTGCGCGGCCACAAAAAAGATGCCAAGTTAAAAATGAAGCTGTTTCGCCGTACGTTAAAAGAGCTGTTCTGAGTGTGAGAAGGTGAAATAATGAATCTCAATGTAACGAATAAGCTCATCAAGAAAACCCGTCGCTGGCACAAAAAAACGGGTTTTGCTCTTTTTCAGCGCGCAGCCGCGCATTTTGAGCAGAAGAAAAAAGAGACGATTTTTAGCGTTATTGATGGCCTGCAGCTTCAGCCTGAAGAAGCAGGCTCTGCGGAACCCGCACAGTCGCGTATTATCTGGATCTGCTGGTTCCAGGGGCTGGAGAGCGCGCCTGAGCTGGTGAAGCGTTGCATTGCGTCGGTACAGAACAACGCGCCTGATGCGCAAGTCATTATCCTGACGGATGAGAATATTCCCGACTATCTTGCGTTGCCTGAGCATATTAAAACCAAGTATCAGGCAGGGCTGATTAGCAAGGCACAGTATTCCGACATTGTACGCTGCTCGCTGTTGTATCAGTACGGCGGGATTTGGATGGATGCCACCGTGTTTATGACCAGGCCGGTACCGGAATCGTTCTACCAGCGTACCTTCTCATCATTGCGTTTTGATGTAGCCGAAAATGCGCTGAGCCAGGGTTACTGGACAGCCTATTTTCTTGCGGCTCAAAAGGGAAATGCCCTGGTGAAGCTGGTGCGGGATATCCTGTATCGCTACTGGCAGCACCATGACGCGCTGATTGAGTATTTCCTGATTGATTACAGCTTTTTGTATGCGCGCGAGAGATATCCTCAGTTCCGGCAGATCATGGATGTGCAGCCGGTTACCGGAAACAACCGCTTTTTGATTCGACAGTTTATCTCCTCGAAGCCGGACGTAACGGCCATGACGGCGCTAAATCAAGATCCGGTGGGAATTTATAAGCTGTCGCATAAAGAACAATACCGCACCTCAGACAGCGGCCAGCCAACGGTTTACAGCAAAATCCTGGACGGTTCCTTCTCTCTTAAGTCATAAAAAAGCCACCCTTAAGGTGGCTTTTTAGCGTCAGGCTTTTTTACCCCATCCCTGCCACTGATTCTGGACGTACTTCACCAGCGTGCTTTCACCGATGCTCTCCCCAATAACCGAGAAGAAGCGGGTCGCGTAGACCGGCTCAAGCGGCTGCTTCGGCAAGCAGCGCTTCACGCCGCGGAACGGATTGCGCGGTGTTGAAGGTGCGGGCTGCCCCGAGTTTGGCGTTGAGGTATCCACCTGCGGTTCGTTCAGCAGATCGCTCGGGCGCACCAGCGTGATATCAGAAGGCAAGGTCGGCAGCATCTGCTGAAGCACGCGCACCGTTGAAGGATGCGGGTGGCCGATAGCAATTGCTGAACCGTTGCGCCGGGCCAGCTGTACCGCGCGGTTGAACTGGAACCGGATATCCGCTTCATTCTGCGTATCATCCAGGAACACCTTGCGCTTAATCACCTTCACGCCCGTTCCCTGCGCGGCGCGCATGGCCTGGCTGTTGCCGATGGTCACGCTGTCGAGGAAATAGAGGTTGTAGCGCTCAAGCGACTGCATCACTTTGAGCATGCCATACAGGCTGGACGTCATCGCGCTGCCCATATGGTTATTCAGACCCACGGCATAGGGCACTTTGTTGTAGGCCTCGCGGATGATGCGATCGATCTCATCGCTGCTCATCTCCGGGCGAAGGGTATCTTTTTCTAGCGGCTGCTTGCTGATGGGCGCCATGGGCAGGTGGATCAGCACCTGATGGCCGCTGTTATGGGCTTTGGTCGCCATCTCACGCGCGTGTGGCGCATTGGGAAGAACAGCGACTGAGATGGCTGACGGCATCGCCAGCACCTGATTTTCGTAGTGTGGACGATAACCGAAGTCATCAATCACGATGGCGAGTTTGCCTGCGTATACCGGCGCAGCCAGCGCCAGTACGCTGGCGACGGAGAGAACAATTCGACGAAATTGAAGCAAAACTTATCTTCCCAACCACGGCTGTGGATTGACCGCCTGACCCTGGCGACGAATTTCGAAATAGAGTGACGGGCGGCCCTGACCGCCACTGCTGCCCACAAGGGCGATGGGTTGGCCCGCGCGCACCTGCGTGCCGACGCTGACCAGCGCGCTCTGGTTGTAGCCGTAAAGGCTCATGTCGCCTTTACCGTGTTCAACCACCACCACAAGCCCGTAACCCTGCAGCCAGTCGGCCAGGATCACGCGGCCATCGGCGATGGCTTTCACTTCGCTACCTTCAGACGCACCGATAACGATCCCTTTCCAACGTAGCTCACCCTGCAGCTGTTCGCCATAGCGATGCAGAATTGAACCGCGAACCGGCCAGTAGGCCTGACCGCGAGGTGAGCCCAGGCCGCCGGTACGCGACATTAACGAGCGTTCGCTTTCGCTGGGTTTGTAGGTGGTGCCTTTACGAGAGGCTTCCTGCTGCTTGTTGCGAACCGCCTGCGCCTCACGCGCCTCTTTTTCGGCACGCGCTTTCGCCGCCGCTTCGGCGCGGGCGATGCTGTTACGCAGTTTTGATTCGTTTGCCCGCATTTCGCTCAGCTGGCTTTGTCCTGCCTGAATAGAGGACTCCAGTCCGGCAAGCGTTTTCTTACGCTCGTTGCGTGCCTGCTCCAGCTTCGCCTGCTGGGCCTGCCGATCGTAAAGCAGCGTCTGCTGCTGGCTCTGCTTCTCTTCCAGCTCGGCTTTTTGGGTAGTGACTTCCTCGCGCGTCTGCTTCAGCTGCGCGATCGTCTCCTGGCGCGCCTGGTTCAGATAGCCGAAGTAGGCCTGCAGACGCTGGCCGCGCTGGCTCTCTTCACCGCTGAGGATCAGCTGAAGTCCGGTATGTTCACCCTGACGAAACGCGGCATCAAGCTGCGCGGCAAGGGTGCGCTCCTGCGCATCACGCTGGCGCTCCAGTTTGGCAATCGACGCGTTCATTTCGTCGATCTGTTTATTCAACTGGGCGAGGGTGTCTTGCGTTTCACGGAGCTTGCGTGCGGCGGCGGAAATGGCTTCTTCCTGCTGCTTGAGCTGAGCGAGGAGTGAGGCGCGCTGCTGCTGCTGCTGGCGTACCGCGCGCTCTTTGGCGGCGATATCGGCCTGAATGGATTTGAGCTGGTCGCGATCGTCCGCGTGGGCGGATGCGGCGCACAGCAATACGCCAGCGCTGAGCGCGCTGGCGTAAAACAGAGGTCTGACTGATAACCTAAGCGGCTTCACGACCCATGTGATTGAAAAAATCGCCTTTCCCCTCATGGGGAGCGATTATTCCACGATGAACAGCGGCTTACCAGTCATCTCTTCAGGGATCGGCATACCCATCAGCGTCAGCATGGTTGGCGCGATGTCGGAAAGCTTGCCGCCTTCCACTGCTTTCAGTGATTTATCACCCACATAAATCAGCGGAACGGGCAGGTTAGTGTGCGCGGTGTGCGCCTGACCGGTCGCCGGGTCGCGCATTTGCTCTGCGTTACCGTGGTCAGCGGTGATCAGCAGCTGGCCGCCAACGGATTCAACGGCTTTGGCAACCTGCTCAACGCAGTGATCCAGCGCTTCAACCGCTTTAACCGCCGCTTCCATCACGCCGGTATGGCCAACCATATCGCCGTTCGGGTAGTTACAGATGATGGTGTCGTACTTGCCGCCTTCGATGGCCGCAACCAGCTTTTCAGTCAATTCTGCAGAGCTCATTTCAGGCTGCAGATCGTAGGTGGCGACTTTCGGGGAGTTAATCAGGATGCGGTCTTCACCCTTGAACGGCTCTTCAACGCCGCCGTTAAAGAAGAAGGTGACGTGCGCGTACTTCTCGGTTTCAGAGATACGCAGCTGCGTTTTGTCGTTCTTCGCCATCCACTCGCCGAAGGTGTTTGCCAGCGAGGCTGGTGGGTAGGCGCAAGGCGCTTTAATGTCTGCGGCGTATTCGGTCAGCTGGATAAAGTCGAGGCTCACCACTTTCTTACGGGCGAAACCGTCGAAATCGCTGTTCACGAAGGCGCGGGTGATTTCACGCGCGCGGTCAGCGCGGAAGTTCATGAAGATCAGCGCGTCGCCATCTTCCATCGCGGCATCGGCCTGGCCTTCAGCGCGAATAACGGACGCCTTAACAAATTCGTCGTTTTCATCACGTGCATAAGCGGCTTCCAGCGCTTCAACGGCGGTCGCGAACTGGAACTCACCTTTGGCAAGGGTCATCAGGTCATAGGCCTGTTCTACGCGATCCCAGCGGTTGTCGCGATCCATCGCGTAGTAACGACCAATGATGGAGGCCACGCGGCCCTTGCCCAGTGCGGCAAATTTATCTTCGAACGCTTTCAGCGAGCCTTCTGCGCTGCGCGGTGGCGTATCGCGACCGTCCAGGAACGCGTGCAGATAGATTTTCTCTGCGCCACGTTCCGCTGCCAGCTCAACCATCGCCATGATGTGATCTTCATGGCTATGAACGCCGCCAGCAGAGAGCAGGCCCATGATGTGTACCGCTTTACCTGCGGCAACGGCTTTATCCACTGCGCCAGACAGCACCGGGTTGGAGAAGAACGTACGTTCTTTAATTTCAACGTCCAGACGGGTCAGATCCTGATACACGATACGGCCCGCGCCCAGGTTAACGTGACCGACTTCGGAGTTGCCCATCTGGCGGTCCGGCAGCCCCACTTCCAGGCCAGACGCGTCAATCAGGGTATGGGGACGTTTTGCCCACAGCGCATCCATGACCGGGGTTTTGGCGTTGAAAATGGCGTTATCCTGTTGATCTTCGCGGTAGCCATAGCCATCCAGAATCACCAGTACCATAGGTTTTTTAGAAACCGACATTGCGACAACCTCATGCTCAAGAGACAAAAAATTTGCGTAATTTTACTACAGCTGAATCGATCAAATAGCCGCAGAAGATCAAAGAATACGTAGGGGCAACGCTCTTCACCGACTATTTTCAGGCTTTTTTTTCGTGGCATGCCGCAGAAAATGGATTAGCTTATTGTCGCTGGCTGTATTTGCCACAACGCACAGGTATACTCCTGTCCTGGTTTTTTTAATCACTTAGTCGGGAGTTGTTACCCCCCATGCAAGAAATTATGCAATTTGTTAGCCGCCACCCGGTTCTGAGCATCGCGTGGATTGGCCTGCTGGCCGCTGTGCTGTTCACCACCTTTAAGGGATTGACGTCTAAAATTAAGGTGATCACCCGTGGTGAAGCGACGCGTCTGATCAACAAAGAAGACGCCGTTGTTGTCGATCTGCGCCAGCGCGACGATTTCCGCAAAGGCCACATTGCAGGTTCTATTAACCTGCTGCCTGCTGAAATCAAAGCGAACAACATTGGTGAACTGGAAAAACATAAAGCCCAGCCGATCATCGTTGTTGACGGCACCGGTATGCAGGCGCAGGAATCTGCCAACGCACTGCATAAAGCAGGCTTCGAAAACGTAACGGTACTGAAAGAAGGCATTTCCGGCTGGAGCGGGGAAAATCTTCCTTTGGTTCGCGGTAAATAAGGAGTTGAGTGATGGCCAATATTGAGATCTACACCAAAGCAACCTGTCCGTTCTGCCACCGTGCGAAAGCGCTGCTGAACAGTAAAGGCGTCACCTTCCAGGAACTGCCGATCGATGGTGATGCGATTAAACGCGAAGAGATGATCCAACGTAGTGGTCGCACGACGGTTCCGCAGATTTTTATTGATGCGCAGCACATTGGCGGCTGTGATGACTTGTATGCGCTCGACGCCCGTGGCGGACTCGATCCGCTGCTGAGCTAAGAGACTTTAGGACAATTAAAAAGGGTTTTTCCATGTCAGAACAAAACAACACCGAAATGACTTTCCAGATCCAGCGCATCTACACCAAAGATGTCTCTTTCGAAGCGCCAAATGCGCCACACGTTTTCCAGAAAGATTGGCAGCCAGAGGTTAAACTTGATCTTGATACCGCATCCACCCAGCTGGCGGATGACGTGTATGAAGTCGTACTGCGTGTGACCGTTACCGCGTCTCTGGGCGAAGAAACTGCATTCCTGTGCGAAGTACAGCAGGGCGGTATCTTCTCCGTTGGTGGTATCGAAGGCAACCAGATGGCGCATTGCCTGGGCGCATACTGCCCGAACATTCTGTTCCCGTATGCGCGTGAGTGCATCACCAGCCTGGTATCTCGCGGTACATTCCCGCAGCTGAACCTTGCGCCAGTTAACTTCGATGCGCTGTTCATGAACTATCTGCAGCAGCAGGCTGGCGAAGGTGCCGAACAACATCAGGATGCCTGATGAGCACTGTTAATGCGTCAATGACTGTGATCGGTGCCGGCTCTTACGGCACCGCTCTTGCTATCACGCTGGCAAGAAATGGTCACGACGTGGTCCTGTGGGGCCACGATCCCAAACATATCGCGACGTTGCAACACGACCGCTGCAACGTGGCGTTCCTCCCGGACGTTCCGTTCCCGGACTCTCTGCATCTGGAAAGCGACCTCGCAACCGCCCTGGCGGCCAGCCGCAACATTCTGATTGTGGTGCCAAGCCATGTCTTTGGCGAAGTCCTGCGTCAGATTAAGCCGCTGATGCGTTCTGATGCACGCATTGTCTGGGCAACGAAAGGCCTTGAAGCGGAAACTGGACGCCTGCTGCAGGACGTTGCCCGCGAAGCGCTGGGGGATGAGATCCCGCTGGCGGTCATCTCCGGCCCGACCTTTGCCAAAGAGCTGGCCGCTGGCCTGCCGACGGCGATTTCGCTGGCCTCCACCGATCAGGCCTTCTCCGACGATCTTCAGCAGCTGCTGCACTGCGGCAAGAGCTTCCGCGTCTACAGCAACCCCGATTTCATCGGCGTGCAGCTGGGCGGGGCGGTGAAGAACGTGATTGCCATCGGTGCCGGGATGTCTGACGGCATCGGTTTTGGTGCGAACGCGCGTACTGCGCTGATCACCCGTGGCCTGACCGAAATGTCGCGCCTGGGCGAAGCGCTGGGCGCCGATCCTGCCACCTTTATGGGCATGGCGGGGCTGGGCGATCTGGTGCTGACCTGTACCGACAACCAGTCGCGTAACCGCCGTTTTGGCATGATGCTCGGACAGGGCAGCGATGTGCAAGGCGCGCAGGAGAAGATTGGCCAGGTGGTTGAAGGCTACCGCAATACCAAAGAAGTTCGCGAGTTGGCGCACCGTTTTGGTGTCGAAATGCCAATAACCGAGGAAATTTATCAGGTATTGTATTGCGGAAAAAATGCGCGCGAGGCAGCATTGACCTTATTAGGTCGTGCGCGCAAGGACGAGCGCAGCAGCAACTAGCCGGGAACTATCGTCACCTGAATGGCCCAGCCAGCGCAGAACTGGCTGGTCATTATACTATCGTCTGGAGCAAGCAATGCCGTGTGAAGAACTGGATATCGTCTGGAACAATATAAAAGCCGAAGCTCGGGCTTTGGCCGACTGCGAGCCTATGCTTGCCAGTTTCTATCACGCGACGCTACTCAAGCACGAAGACCTCGGCAGCGCCCTGAGCTACATGCTCGCCAACAAGCTGTCCTCCTCGATCATGCCCGCCATTGCCATTCGTGAGGTGGTGGAAGAGGCCTATGCCGCTGACCCGGAAATGATCGCCTCTGCCGCCTGTGATATCCAGGCCGTGCGCACGCGTGACCCGGCGGTCGATAAATATTCTACGCCGCTGCTGTACCTGAAAGGCTTCCACGCCCTGCAGGCTTACCGCATCGGCCACTGGTTATGGAATGAGGGCCGCCGCGCGCTGGCGATCTTCCTGCAAAATCAGGTGTCCGTTACCTTCCAGGTCGATATTCACCCGGCGGCGAAAATTGGCCGTGGGATCATGCTCGACCACGCCACCGGCATTGTGGTCGGTGAAACCGCGGTGATCGAAGATGATGTATCTATCCTGCAGTCGGTTACCCTGGGCGGTACCGGCAAAACCAGCGGCGATCGCCATCCGAAAATTCGTGAAGGGGTGATGATTGGTGCGGGTGCCAAGATCCTCGGTAACATCGAGGTAGGGCGTGGGGCGAAGATTGGTGCGGGTTCGGTGGTCTTACAGCCTGTTCCGCCACATACCACCGCCGCTGGCGTACCGGCGCGCATTGTCGGCAAGCCAGACAGCGATAAACCGTCTATGGATATGGATCAGCACTTCAACGGCATCCACCATACGTTTGAGTACGGTGACGGTATCTGAGACAACGCCCGGTGGCGCTGCGCTTACCGGGCCTACCTTAAAAGCGCACCGGGATAACCCAGCTGGCGCCAGGCTTCATACACCACTACCGACACCGCGTTCGACAGGTTCATGCTGCGGCTGTCCGGCATCATCGGAATACGAATTTTCTGTTCAGCAGGCAGGGCATCCAGAATCGAGGCTGGCAGGCCGCGCGTTTCAGGGCCAAACATCAGATAGTCACCTGCCTGATAGCTCACGGCGCTATGCGCTGGCGTGCCTTTGGTAGTCAGGGCGAACATGCGCTGCGGCTTTTCGGCATCGAGAAACGCAGCGTAATTGTGATGGCGAACCACGGCGGTAAATTCATGATAATCCAGCCCCGCGCGGCGCAGGCGTTTGTCGTCCCACGCAAAGCCCATCGGCTCAATGATATGCAGACGAAAGCCGGTGTTGGCACACAGGCGGATAATATTGCCGGTATTCGGTGGGATCTCTGGTTCGAATAAAACGATGTTAAGCATGCTGCCCCCTTAATTTCGGGGGCAGAATAGCATTCCCTCTCCCCTTTGGGGAGAGGGCCAGGGTGAGGGGAAGCTCCTTAAGCCGCGTCGCCCTGCGACAGCGGTGCCAGCGCGGCAGGCAGCTTGCGCAGCTCCTGCACCAGTGAATCCTGGCTGATTTCGCTAATCGACTTCGCGCCGGTCAGGGTCATCGCCACCTTCATCTCTTTCTCGATCAGGTTCAGCAGATTAGCGACCCCGGCCTGTCCGTGGGCTGCCAGCGCGTACAGGTACGCACGTCCCAGCAGCACGCTGTCTGCGCCCAGGGCAATCATACGCACTACGTCCAGCCCGTTGCGGATGCCGCTGTCGGCCAGAATCGCGATGTCCCCTTTCACTGCATCTGCGATTGCAGGCAGCGCGCGCGCAGAAGAGAGCACGCCGTCAAGCTGACGTCCGCCGTGGTTAGAGACGACGATCCCGTCCGCGCCGAAGCGCACCGCATCGCGGGCATCTTCCGGATCGAGGATCCCCTTGATCACCATCGGCCCATCCCAGAATTCGCGGATCCACTCCAGGTCTTTCCACGAGATGGACGGATCGAAGTTGTTCGCCAGCCAGCCGATGTAATCTTCAAGCCCGGTCGGTTTGCCGAGATAGGCAGAAATGTTGCCCAGATCGTGCGGACGACCGTTTACGCCGACGTCCCACGCCCACTGCGGGTGAGTAACCGCCTGCCAGTAGCGGCGCAGGGCGGCATTGGGGCCGCTCATGCCGGAGTGCGCATCACGGTAGCGCGCGCCCGGCGTTGGCATATCTACGGTAAAGACCAGCGTCGAGCAGCCCGCCGCTTTGGCGCGCTCAAGGGCGTTACGCATAAAGCCGCGATCGCGCAGAACGTACAGCTGGAACCACATCGGGCGCTTGATGGTCGGGGCGACCTCCTCGATTGGGCAGACGGACACGGTAGAAAGCGTAAACGGAATGCCTTTGGCGTCCGCCGCCGCCGCGGCCTGGACTTCACCACGGCGGGCATACATGCCGCATAGGCCGACGGGTGCAAGCGCCACCGGCATGGAGAGCGTCTCATTGAACAGCTTTGTTTCAAGGCTTAGGTCAGACATATTCTTCAGCACGCGCTGGCGCAGGGCGACATCCGACAGATCTTCCACGTTGCGGCGGAGGGTATGTTCGGCATAGGCCCCGCCGTCAATGTAGTGGAACAGGAACGGCGGCAAAATGCGCTGCGCCGCGGCGCGATAGTCACTGGCTGCTGAAATAATCATGCTTTGTTCTCCCTGGAAATATCACTCTCGCCGGGCAAGCGGGTAATGCGCGCCTGTCGGGCCTGATCTTCATCAAATCGTTTAATGGTGGTGTGCACGAAGCCGAGATGCGCCATCATCGCCTTGCGCGCGGCTTCGGCATCTCCGGCCAGAATGGCGTTGAGCACCGCCTCGTGCTGTTCGGTTAGCTGGGCGAAAACCGGCGGAACCAGATACATGCGCTGTCGGCTCTGCTTCACGGAGGATTGCAGCAGGTCGAAGAACCCGCGCATGGTTTGAAGGAGCACCACGTTGTGCGACGCTTCGGCAATCGCCAGGTGAAAACGCACGTCCGCCTGAGAGGCGATGTCCGGGTCGCTGCTCTGCGTGGCTTCAAAACACGCTTTGAGCTTCTCTTTGTCGGCCTCGGTTGCCCGCATCGCCGCGTGCCAGGCGGTGCTGGTTTCGATGGCGTGGCGCGCTTCAAGAATGTCGAAGCTGTAGTCCGGGTCGTTTTCCATCAGCGTTTTCAGCGGCTGGACGATATTTTGCTCGGACCAGTCGTCATGCTGCCAGCGCACGAAAGTACCGCCGCCGCGACGGCTCAGCAGCACTCCTTCGCTGACCAGCGTCGCCAGCGCTTCGCGCAGTGAATTACGCGACACGCCAAGCAGGGCGGCAAGCTGGCGTTCGGCGGGCAATTTCATGCCCGCCTCCAGCTGTTGTTCTTCAATCAGCGCCCGCACGCGAGTGGCAATCTCGTCGGACAGGCGTCTGGGCATTACTATCATGGAATCATCCAGGTTAAGACATAGGCCTGCAGGGTGGTGATCACCCCCACCATGCAGGTGAATATCAGGCTGTGTTTAACGGTAAAGCGGAACAGGTCAGACTCTTTCCCCACCAGCCCTACCGCCGCACAGGCAATGGCGATGGACTGCGGAGAGATCATCTTCCCGGTCACGCCGCCGGTGGTGTTCGCCGCGACCAGCAGCACGTCCGACACGCCAATCTGCTGCGCCGCCGTCGCCTGCAGGGCGGCAAACAGGGCATTCGATGAGGTATCAGAACCGGTCAGGAATACCCCCAGCCAGCCGAGGAACGGCGAGAAGAAGGTAAACGCGTGCCCGGTATGCGCCAGCGCTAACGCCAGCGTCGACGACAGGCCGGAGTAGTTCGAGATAAACGCGAACGCCAGCACCATCCCGATGGAGTAGATCGGCAGCAACAGCTCTTTAATCGTCGCCGCAAAGGTCTGCACCGCGGCGGCAGGCTTCATGCGCAGCCACACCACGGAAAGGATAGCGGCAAACAGAATCGCCGTGCCGGTGGCGGAGAACCAGTCGAACTTGAACACCGCCGCATACGGCGTGGCGTCGTGTACGACCGGCGGCATACGGGCAACCATCTTGTCGAGGAACGGCACGGAAATGTTAACCACCATGTCGTAAAGCGCGCCGCCCGGAGCGAATAGCGCTTTAAATGGCGGAATGCTCCACAGCGTCACGGTGGCGGTCAGGAACAGGAACGGTGACCAGGCGCGGACGATTTGCCCGGCGGTATAGCCGGTGCGGGCGAGGGTCTGATCCACGTGCGACGCGCCCATATCGGCAAAGCGGAAGATGCGCACCGGCTGCCAGCGCTTCAGGAACAGCGTCAGACAGACCAGTGATACCAGAGATGAAATAATGTCCGGCAGTTCCGGGCCGAGGAAGTTTGAACTCAGGTACTGGGCAATCGCGAACGAACCGCCCGCCACCATCACCGCAGGCCACGTCTCCTTCACGCCGCGCCAGCCGTCCATAATCGCCATGATCCAGAACAGCACGATGATGGTCAGGAACGGCAGCTGGCGGCCCACCATCTGGCCGATCTCAAAGCTGTCCAGCCCGGTCACCTGTCCGGCCACCAGAATCGGGATCCCCATTGCGCCGAAGGCGACCGGCGCGGTGTTCACAATCAGGCACAGGCCAGCGGCATACAGCGGGTTAAAGCCCAGCCCGACCAGCAGCGCCGCGGTGATCGCCACCGGTGCGCCGAAACCTGCAGCTCCTTCCAGGAACGCCCCGAAGGAGAAGCCGACGATCAGCATCTGCAGGCGCTGGTCCGGCGTGATGGAGAGGATCGACGAGCGAATAATGTCGAACTGCCCGGTTTTTACCGAGATTTTATAGACGAAGACCGCGGCGATGATGATCCAGGCAATCGGCCACAGTCCGTAGAAGAAGCCGTATACGACAGAGGCCAGCGCGCGATCGACCGGCATTTTGTAGAAAAACAGCGCCACCATCAGCGCAATGGCAACGGTATACGTCGCGGCGAGGTAGCCCTTCAGCTTGAGCTTAATCAGCGCAAAGAAGAAGAACAGGATCGGAAGCGATGCGATCAGGCTCGATAGCCAGATATTTCCGGCCGGATCGTAGTTTTGTTGCCAGAGGCTCATGCAGGTCTCCTGGGGACCACACGGTCTGAATAGCGGGTGAGTCTGCGCTCATCTCTGCGTCACAGTCTGTGTAAAAGTGGTCCTGCCAATATTGTGATGTAGGGTTAATGACAACGAATGGTTAACCAAATGTTATGGGTGAGCAATGATTTTGTGAGTGCAAATAATGGAAATGTGAACCAGGAAAGGGTTGGCTGAGTGATTGGTTGGGCCAATTTTATTCGTCAGAAAAAAATGGCGATACCACAGGGATATCGCCATTGTCAGGATTAACGCTATTGTTGTTACCGTATTACCACTGAATACCCGCACCGATGGCAGCAGAGTAATCGCCCTGGCTGTTTCTGGTCCCCTGCAGCTTGTAGACCCAGCTACCGCTCTCACTGACCATTGAAACGCCCAGCGCAACGGCGGTTTCACCGTTATAGGTACTTCCCGCGAGAGAGGTCATGCTGGCGCCTGGCGCGTAAGCCTGAGGCAGGCCTGCCATGGCCATTGCAGAGGCAATACCCCCGCTCATTTTGTCTTCCACGTTGCGGATCTTGCTGTTCATTTCACCCATTTTCTGGTCGGTATAGGTGTTCGCCGATTCAACGCTTTGTTTTAGCTGCGCATAGTTAACGGCGTCGGTATTGTTCACCGCTGCCGATACGTTGCTAATCCGCGTGGTGCTGCCGTTTCCGTCACCCAGGTTGATTACGCTGTAGTCTACAGAGCCATCAGTATTGGTGTTGTAACGCACGGTACCTGCTTCGGAAGCTTTCAGCTGAGCCACGTTAACAGCATCAGTGGAATTTACCCCCGCCGAGACGTTGGTAATACGACGCTGTTGGCTTGAGGAACCGACAGATACCGTGTTTTCCTCATTCGCGATGGAACCCGACCCTAACGCCACGCTGTTGTTGGCTGACGCCGTGGACGATGCGCCAATCGCCACGCTTTCATCACCTGTTGCGATAGCAACATCGCCAGTTGAATTCACCGCCAGATAATCGGAACCGCCGGATACAGTAATATCACCCAGGGACGTTTCCAGCGTGGTTACGCGGTTATCCAGGCTGCTGTACTGGTTTACAAGGTTGGAGATATTCGTGGTGTTTTCTGCCACTTTGCTGTCGGTGACTTTAAGCTGAGCGACGTTAACTGCATCAGTGTCCGCAGAGCCAGCGGCAACGTTAGTGATCTGGCGCTGACCGGTGGAGCTGCCAACCGAGAATTCACCTACAGAAGTTTGCGCGTCGCTCAGGTTGTAAGCCGTGTAACCACTCTGAGCGCCCACGGTAGTCATCGCGTTGCTGCCCATCGCGATGCTGTCAGCGTAGCTTGCATGCGCGTTGGCCCCGATGGCGATACCATTTGTCGCTGTTTGGTCAACGATAGAACCCGTCCCCATACCTACACCCGCATCGCCGTTCACAACCGTTTTTGCACCCACTGCAATAGCGTCAGTGCCAACAGCCAGGGCATCTTCGAGCGTGGAGTTTGCATGGAAATATTTACTTGCTGTCGTGGCAACGGCGCCGACTGCATTTTGCAGCTGACGTACGGTTACAGCATCCTGCGATTCAGTACCATCGGCAACGTTGGTGATCTGGCGATAGCTTTCACCGTCTTTACCCAATGACAGCGCGCCCAGCAGAGTGCGATCGGTGGTGTCATGGCCCACTGTGATAGTGCCATCGCTGTTAGTTTGCGTCGCTTTACTTGAGGCGACGACGGTTCGATCGGCGATCGAGCCTGAGCCTAACGCAATACCGGTATCGATGCTGCTCGTGCTGTTTTGACCAAGAGCCAGGCTGCTCGCCCCAGACGCAACGGCGTTATATCCGATAGCTGTCGCACCGACACCCGACGCATGCGCATCGTCTTCGGTTAAGCCCGTATCGTTAGTGCGCACATACTTCACACCAGAGCCGTTATTCGTGATGTATGTCGTGCTGGTATCCCCGGCAATCTGGCTAATGGCCTCGCTGTTTTCCTCAACCAGCAAGTTGGTTGCATACAGCTGCGCACCATTAACCACATCGGAACTGTCCGCCGCCAGGTTGCCTGCGGCAACATTGGTGATCTTGCTGGTGGCAGAGGAGCCGTGAGCGGCGCTGAATGCACCGGCCGTTTCATCCCACAGCAGCGCATTCTCGGTCAGGCCCGTAATAGAGGTAGTGATGTCAGTAACGTTGTTATTGAGGGTGGTGATATCAGTGGTGTTTTGGGCCACGTCCTGGTTGGTCGCAAACAGCTGTGAGCCATTAACGGCATCAGTGCTGTCTGCGGCCAGAGCGCCTGCCGCGACGTTGGTGATCTTGTTAGTGGTAGTGGTGCCGTGCGCGGCACTGAATGCACTGGCAGCGTCGTTCCACAGCAGAGCATCTTCAGAAATGTCGGCCACATAGGTATCTATGGAGACTAAAGCGTCACCAACGTTGTTATACGTGCCGTGGCTTAATACGTACTTAGGGGCATTTACCGTGCCGTTTACGTTTACGGATGCACCGCCGCCCAGGCGGGTGGCCACGGAAGAGCTCAAGTTATAGAGCTGCGACCCGTTAACGGCATCGGTGCTGCTGGCGGTAATTACGCCTTTATCGACATAAGTGATTCTACGTTGCGTATTCGCATTCCCTACTGAAACGGTATTATCCTCGGCTGCACTAGAACCATCACCGAGTGCAACGGAATTAAGGGCCGTAACTTCTGCATTTTTACCAAGTGCGATACTTTGATCGCCGCTGGCGGTTGCACCATTACCGATAGCAATAGAATCGACGGCGTTAGCATCCGCTTTGTGTCCCAGTGCGACGGCGTTATTTCCCGTTGATTTTGCGCCGTTACCCAAGGCGACCGAATCACTTCCCTCAGCGTTTGCTTTTACCCCCATGGCCATGGAATAGCTTCCAGCAGCGCTGGAAGACGCGCCCATGGCAATGGCTCTGTCTCCTGCAGAACTCGCCTTCACACCCAGCGCCAGCGATGCGTCGCCGTCGGATTTACTGTAGGAGCCAATGGCGGTACTCCAGAGACCCATTGCGGAAGAGTAATAGCCCAGTGCTGCACTGGCACCATCACCGCTGGTATAGGTATTTGCCGTTACGCCCGTACCGATTGCAATCCAGCCGTTTCCTGCTGGATTACCCTCTTCGGTTACGCCTGTGCCCGTATCGTTCCCGGTACTGGCAAACACATTACCTGCCGACGCCAGGCTGCTCATGCCGATTAAGGCGGACAAGACTAATTTTCTAGCGCCGGTTTTTTTTCCACGACTTTTTGCAGTCTCACTTGCTACTTTATATGTGCCAGTGGATGCATCCCAGATAACTTTAAAAATTTTGTTCAAAGTGATAGGTCCTTTTCATTAGTCTTTAAAATGTTGACGCTTTATTTTTTACTTTTTTTAACGTCAGATTTTGACGTTTTATTTGTGCCGAAAATGAGATTGTCCATATTAATACTCATTTTCAAATATTTAAGGTTGTTCGGTGATACGCCTTTCAACGTAAGGTCAATATCTTTCCATTGCCCAGGCAGTAACTCGATGCTTGAATCCATTTTTGTGCTAAATAAAAGCTGCTGCCAGCGAGTAAGCGCCTCTTTGTTTTTGGGCCTTTCGTTCCCCCATGCCATCTGGAAGCCAATGTTAGCAACAGGTACACTTAAAAGATTAACTAGCGAAATATGAATGATGCTTCCATCGGTGGTCGGGGCGATTGAAATAATGCGGCCTGCCAGCCCAATCGAACCGTTATTCAAAACAAAAAAGCGGGTTTGGGTTGGGTCGAGTTCTGTATAGGTTGAAGCCTTCTCTCTGGCATCAATATGGCCGACCGCTTTAGCAATAACTTTTTCATTATTCACAAGAATCTGTTGCTGTTTCTCAAGTTGCTCAATTCTTTTTAACTGGGCTTGCTGCTGCGCGCTGAATTCTGCGGCGTCAAATGTGTCGAGTTTTCTGTCGCAGCCGGATAGAATAAAAGGCAATGATATGATTAATGAATAGTAAAGAGATTTAACGGCAAACATAGTTCTTCCTTAACGTTATGTCTTAACAAGAAGTTATCCTTTTCTTGTAATAAAAAATTGCAAAACGTGTCGAAGATTATCATTTGAAATCTTTAAATATAATTTAGTATTCCTAATTTCTGTGTTTAGTATTATTTATTTTGAGTGAGTCATTCACGGTAAGAATGTTTGAGCGGGTGTTAAGGCGTGCGGGATAGTATTTCAGCGAGTAAGAGGGAGGGATTAAATTAAAGCAGTTATCTGATTGAACAGATAACTGCCTGAGATACGGTAAACAGCAAATCTTAGAATTCAGTTCTGGCGAAGCCGGTCATCTCTTTCAGGCCCATTTCGCGGCCAAGCTCGGTCATCGGGTGTACCACCACCAGACCACGGACGCTTTTCTTCAGCTTGCCCATGTCGGCCTGCTCTTTTTTGGTGATCGCACGACGGTGCGGCATGTTCATCAGCTTCTGCGCTTCTTTGCTCAGCTTCTGGCCTTTCACTTCGCGCAGGCGCTCGATTTCTGTTTCCAGCGTGGCGGCTTCCTTCTCCAGCTCGGCGTACTTCTCGGCGGAATCGACCAGGGAGAGGCCAGCCATCTGGTGACGGATCAGATCCAGACGGTCGCTCAGGCGTTTAATTTCGTTCTTTTCGACTTCTTTCATGACAAATGACTCTAAAAACGGGGGATTTACAGGGAAGGATACACCAATGTGCGCAGGCTTACTTCTGAAACGCTTTTTTTAAGCTGATTCGGGAAATCAGCTCAGTCAGGGAAAGGACCATTGTGGAACGGACAACCTGTTGATAACGCAGCTTTTGCATCGCGTACAGCTCAGGATCGCTGTTATCAAAATGGGGGGCAGGGGGCAGTGCGGTCACGCAGTGCAGCTCGCCGAAGGGCCCCAGAATCTCATCATCGGTAAAGCTGTATTCGTTACCGTCATGATTTAACTCTTCGCGCAGCGCCATCAGCAGTTCAGCGTCTTCATATTCCGGCCTGCTCAGCACGCCAAGACCGTAAATCAGCTTCAGGCGTACCGATAAATCGCCCAGCGGTCCGTCTCCGTCCAGTAACGGTTCTACAGCATATTTTACCGCGTAGTCGTCTTTGCGGAACACCTGAAGCACCAGAATGTTCACCGCCTCGGTCAGTAGTTCGACGGCGGCAATCAGGAAGCTTCGTACGGTTTTGCCAGCATTCAGACGCTCAAGCACACGATTTTCAAAGGCCTGGGTTTGTTCCATTATTGCCTGCATATCTGACAATCTGTTGTTTGGGCGCAGGCTTACCTGCGCCGCATTCTGCATCATTTGGTTGCGTTATACGCGTCAACCGCCTCCACAACCACGTCGCTGTTGGCGTCCAGACCGGAAATCTGCGCCAGCGCAGCCTGCGCGCCTTTGTCATCAATCAGCTGAGCCAGCTCAATCGCCTGCGGGTCCTGCTCGCTGCGGTAGTGCATCGCGGCGGCAATCCCTTTCACCAGATTGGCGTGCGGCAGGCCGTATTCCAGCGTGCCCAGCAGCGGCTTAATCAGGCGATCGCCTGCACTCAGTTTGCGCAGCGGCTGACGGCCCACGCGCTCAACGTCATCTTTGAGATACGGATTTTCAAAACGACCGAGGATTTTCTGGATATATGCTGCGTGTTTTTCAGCATCAAAACCGTAGCGTTTGATCAGCACCGCGCCGCTCTCTTCCATTGCACCTTTTACCACAGCGCGAATGTTCTCATCGAGAATCGCGTCACGGATGGTCTGATGACCGGCCAATTTTCCGAGGTACGCGGTTATAGCATGCCCGGTGTTCAGCGTGAAGAGTTTACGTTCGACAAATGCCATCAGGTTATCGGTTAACTCCATGCCCGGGATGGTCGGCAGCGCGCCTTTAAACTGGGTTTTATCAACGATCCACTCGCTGAACGTTTCCACGGTGACTTCCAGCGGATCGTTGGTGGCAGATTCTGATGGCGGAACGATACGGTCAACGGCGGAATCAACAAAGCCAACGTGGGCTTCAACCCAGGCCTTGTCTTCGTCCGCAACGGCGGCCAGAACGTGGCCTTTCAGCTGCGTGGTGCCGCGCACCATGTTTTCACAGGCGATGATGTTCAGCGGGGCGTCGTTACCCTGTGCTTTACGTTTTGCCAGGCCTTTAGCGACCGCAGAGGCGATGCGCTCAAGCACCACCGGGCCTACCGCCGTGGTGACCAGGTCAACGCTGGCGATCAGATCGATAACGTCATCGCCGATGCTGCTCACCGCATTCACGCCCGAGACGGTTTCTACCTGCTCGTTTTCGCCCACCACGTGGACCTGATAGCTATGACGGGCATTCAGGGCATCCAGGACGACCTGATTCACATCGGCGAATGTCAGCGTAATGCCCGCGTCTGCCAGCAGTTTGCCGATAAAACCACGACCGATATTACCTGCGCCAAAATGTAATGCTTTCATAGTATTAACCTTCCTAATGTTTTTACCCGAGAGGGCTGGGGTGAGGAACCGCATAACTTTCCCCTCACCCTAGCCCTCTCCCCAAAGGGGAGAGGGGATAGACCGGAACTTACTTGTTCAGCAGTGCCAGAACTTCTTCTACGCTGGTGGTGTTGGCCAGACGCTCAATGACGGTGTCGTCATCCAGGGCGTTGGTCAGGCTGGTAATCACCTGGATGTGCTCGTTGTTGCGAGCGGCGATACCGATCACCAGACGGGCGATGTCGTCTTCTTCTTCGCCGAAGCGCACGCCCTGCGGATACTGACAGAACACCACACCGGTTTTCAGCACGCGGTCTTTCGCTTCAACCGTACCGTGCGGAACCGCGATGGATTCACCCAGATAGGTCGGGGTCAGCTTCTCACGTTCCAGCATCGCATCAACGTACTCTGGCTGAACGTAGCCGCCTTTCACCAGCTGCTCGCCGGCAAAGCGAATCGCCTCTTCTTTGGTGCTCGCGGTACGGCCGAGGAAGATGTTCTCCGCGCCCAGCCTGAACAGGTGAGCGTTGCTCTCGTCAAAGCTGTCCTGCAGGCTGCTGCGCACTTTCACTTCGTTGTCTTCGTGACGCTGCGCTGCGACCAGACGCTCGGTCAGGCTGGTGTACAGGCCGCTGTCGAGGAAGTTGGTCAGGGAAATGTGCTGCGCCTGCGGAACCTGACGCATGGCGCGTTCGGTCAGATCGCGGTGCGTGATCACAAGGTCAACGTCCGGCGGCAGGCTGTTAATCGCGCTGTTGGTCACAGAGATGTTGGTCAGGCCCGCATCCTGCACTTTCTTACGCAGTACGCCTGCACCCATTGCGCTGGAGCCCATACCGGCGTCGCAGGCAACGATGATTTTACGCACGTGGCTCAGGTCGTTAGAGACATCGCCAGCCGCCAGCGGGGTTGCGCCTTTGGATTCCGCTTTCATGTCGTGCATACGGCGGGTCGCCGCTTCAATATCGTCTTCTTCTTTCACTTTGCTGGTTTTCAGCAGGATGGCAGAGACAACGAAGGAGACCGCCATTGCCGCGCAAATTGCCGCGATGTTAGCGAAGTAAGCGCCTTTCGGGGTCATCGCCAGCACCGCCAGGATGGAACCCGGAGACGCTGGAGAAACCAGACCACCGCCCAGCACGCTCAGGGTGAACACGCCGGTCATACCGCCGAGAATTACGGCCAGGATCAGACGTGGGTTCATCAGCACGTACGGGAAGTAAATTTCGTGGATACCGCCCAGGAAGTGGATGATTGCCGCGCCGCCCGCAGACTGCTTCGCGCTGCCGCGACCAAAGAACATATACGCCAGCAGTACGCCCATACCCGGACCCGGGTTCGCTTCAATCAGGAAGAAGATGGACTTGCCGAGATCGTGAGACTGCTGAATACCCAGCGGTGAGAAGATACCGTGGTTGATGGCGTTGTTGAGGAACAGGATTTTCGCCGGTTCAACAAAGATAGACGCCAGCGGCAGCATGTCGTGCGCCACCATGAAGTTAACGCCTGCCGCCAGAATTTTGGACAGGACTTCAACCGCAGGGCCAATGCCGAGGAACGCCAGAATCGCGAGGATCATCCCGATGATGCCCGCGGAGAAGTTGTTCACCAGCATTTCGAAGCCGGACTTGATCTTGCCATCAACCCAGACGTCGAATTTTTTAATCGCCCAGCCGCCCAGAGGACCGGCAATCATGGCGCCGAGGAACATCGGCATATCCGCACCGACGATCACGCCCATGGTGGTGATAGCACCCACCACGCCGCCGCGGTCACCGCCAACCAGACGGCCACCGGTGTAACCGATGAGCAGCGGCAGCAGATAGGTAATCATTGGGCCAACAAGTTTCGCCAGCGTTTCGTTAGGCAACCACCCTGTCGGAATGAACAATGCGGTGATGATACCCCACGCGATAAACGCGCCGATATTTGGCATCACCATGTTGCTGAGAAAACGACCAAAGCTTTGAACTTTGATCTTGAAATCGGATGACATAAAACACCCCTTCTTATGTTTACGCTTAGGCTTGCGGCCCGAGGTTTATCGTTAATGTGCGGCGGCAGAGGTAGCCGGGCCCTGTTCTGATGCTGTGAAATCTGGCACTGAATCGTTCAACTGTCCAGACAGCGAAAATTTATGTGATCGCAGTCACGTAAATGTAGGGGGTAGGGAGAATATTGAAGTGATCTGCATCACAAAAACACGGTACAAAATAAATGCAACGGCCAGAAAAGCAGCAAAACCGCCCCTGTTTTGTGATAGTCGTCACGTCAGCTTGTCGTGGGTTTGTTTCTGTAATGTGACTGAATTCACAAAATATTTTTATGCGGATTTGTCTGGGTGCATTTGGCGAAAAAGTTAAAGCTGGATTACGCTCATAATGTAAGGTTAAGTAGATTATTATTCAGGATATATTTTGACACGTTTATAAACTTGCGTGGAGATATTATAAAAAACCATACTCCCCGGCTCTGAAATAATAAATACAGGCTCTGTATTTAAAAATAAATTAATTAGATTGCATATCATTTTATTAATTTAATGAGTTGACGTTGTTAAAGTGAGGAGAATATGTTTCTCAACTATTTCGCGCTGGGCGTATTAATTTTTGTATTCCTGGTTCTGTTTTACGGAATCATCGCTATTCATGACATTCCCTATAATATGGCCAAAAAGCGTAACCATCCGCATGCCGATGCGATTCATACGGCGGGCTGGATCAGCCTGTTCACGCTCCATGCTATTTGGCCGTTCCTGTGGATTTGGGCCACGCTGTACCGGGAAGACCGCGGTTGGGGTATGCAGAATCATATCGCCACGCCTGATGAGGTTCCCGGCATGGATGCCCTGACCAAACGCGTGGCAGAGTTAGAGCAAAAGCTCGCCGCGGCACAGCCCGCTGCTGATAAGAAAACGCTGGAGCACTGATCGTGGATCTGTTAATTATTCTGACCTATGTGGCCTTCGCGTGGGCTATCTTTAAAATATTCCGTATTCCGGTCAATCAATGGACGCTCGCCACCGCAACGTTGGGCGGCGTCTTTATTGTTGCGGGCCTCATTCTGTTAATGAACTATAACCATCCGTATACCTTTACGGCGCAAAAGGCGGTTATTTCTATTCCGATTACGCCGCAGGTAACGGGGATCGTCACGGAAGTGACCGATAAAAATAATCAGCTCATTAAAAAAGGCGACGTGTTATTTAAACTCGATCCGGGCCGCTACCAGGCGCGCGTCGACAGGCTGAAGGCCGACCTGGTGACCGCCACGCACAATATCGATAACCTGAAAGCGCAGCTTTCGGAAGCGGTCGCCAACACCACCCGCGTGTCCGCCGAACGCGACCGTCTGTTTAAAGACTATCAGCGCTACCTGAAAGGCAGCCAGGCGAAGGTTAACCCGTTCTCTGAGAGCGATATCGATAACGCCCGTCAGAACTATCTCGCGCAGGATGCGATGGTGAAAGGCTCCGTTGCAGAACAGACGCAGATACAAAGCCAGTTGGACAGCATGGTCAATGGCGAGCAGTCGCAGATTGCGTCCCTGCGCGCCCAGCTAGCCGAAGCAACCTATAACCTCGATCAGACCGTGGTGCGTGCCCCAAGCAACGGCTATATCACCCAGGTGCTAATCCGTCCGGGAACCTACGCCGCCGCGCTGCCGCTGCGCCCGGTGATGGTGTTTATTCCTGAACAGAAACGTCAGATCGTGGCGCAGTTCCGGCAGAACTCGCTGCTGCGCCTGAAGCCGGGCGATGAGGCGGAAGTGGTGTTTAACGCGCTGCCGGGCCAGGTCTTCTCCGGCAAACTCACCAGCGTCCTGCCGGTGGTGCCCGGAGGATCTTATCAGGCGCAGGGCGCATTGCAGGCGCTGACCGTTGTGCCGGGTACCGACGGCGTGCAGGCGCTCATCGAGCTGGAGCCAAATGCGGATGTCGATGCCCTGCCGGACGGCATTTATGCCCAGGTGGCGGTCTATTCTGACCACTTCGCCCACGTTTCGGTGATGCGTAAGGTCCTGTTACGCATGACCAGCTGGATGCACTACCTCTACCTGGATCATTAATCTCCCCGACGGAGGCAGGAATGCGATACGCATACCTGCCTTTTTTTTCGCCTTGATCCATACTGATTTCTTTATGGATATTCAGGATCAGGCAATGAAACTCATCGGCAGCTACACCAGTCCCTTCGTGCGTAAAATTTCGATTCTCCTGCTGGAGAAAGGGATTGAGTTTGAATTCATAAATGAACAGCCCTACAACGCCGAAAACGGCGTGGCGCAGTACAACCCGCTGGGGAAAGTCCCTGCGCTGGTGACGGACGAAGGCGAATGCTGGTTTGATTCCCCCATTATTGCCGACTACATCGAGCTGCTCGGCGTAGCGCCGCGGATGCTGCCCGCCGACCCTAAGGCTGCGCTGGCGATAAAGCAAATTGAAGCGCTGGCCGATGGCATTATGGATGCGGGGCTGGCCTCCGTACGCGAGCAGGCAAGACCTGCCGCGCAGCAGTCAGAAACCGAGCTGCTGCGCCAGCGTGAAAAAATCAGCCGCAGCCTGGACATGTGCGAGCAGCTCATTCGGGACGGTAAAATTAAGAATGAGGAGGTAAACCTGGCGACGATTGCCATCGCCTGCGCGATTGGCTATCTCAATTTCCGCCGCGTGTCCCCCGGCTGGTGCGTGGAGCGCCCGCAGCTGGTGAAGCTGGCGGAAACCCTCTTCCAGCGCGAAAGCTTTGCCCAGACCGAACCGCCAAAGGCTTGATGCGGGATATAACACTTCGCGGCGGGAGGCGGTACAATCCCACCACATGTTAACTCCCTCTCCCGTCGGGAGGGGGGAAGATATTCACTCGCCAGGCGCTTTCATGACAACTCATCACTCCCTCTATACCCAAATTCCCGCGACCGATCGTTTGCTTCGTGAGCCTCGCGTTCACGCTGCCCTGGCGCTGTTCGGCCATACCGCGACGGTCGAGATGCTACGCCAGCTTCAGGACGAAGCCCGGCGCCATATTCAGGCGGAGAATGCGTTGCCCGCCTGGTGCGAAGCGTGGGAGCGGGAAGTTGAGCTGAGGCTGGCTGAGAATGCGCAAAGCGCGCTGCGCCCGGTGATTAACCTGACGGGAACCGTTCTGCACACCAACCTCGGGCGTGCGCAACAGGCCGACGAGGCGGTGGCGGCGGTCACGCAGGCCATGCGCTCCCCGGTCACGCTGGAGTACGATCTGGACGGAGCAGGGCGCGGCCACCGCGACCGCGCGCTGGCGGATCTCCTCTGCAGGATCACCGGGGCGGAAGATGCCTGTATCGTGAATAACAACGCGGCGGCGGTGCTATTGATGCTGGCCGCCACGGCGAGCGGCAAAGAGGTGGTGGTGTCGCGCGGCGAGCTGGTGGAGATAGGCGGGGCGTTTCGTATTCCTGACGTCATGCGCCAGGCCGGCTGTGCGCTGCATGAGGTCGGCACCACAAACCGCACGCATGCGAAAGATTATCGCGCGGCGGTAAATGAAAATACCGCGCTGCTGATGAAGGTGCATACCAGTAATTATCATATTGAAGGTTTTACCAAAACGGTCGACGAGGCGGAGCTGGCCGCAATAGGTCACGAGCTGAATATTCCGGTGATTGCCGATCTCGGCAGCGGTTCGCTGGTGGACTTGAGCCAGTACGGGCTGCCAAAAGAGCCTATGGTGCAGGAGATGATTGCGGCGGGCGTAAGCCTGGTCAGCTTCTCCGGCGACAAGCTGCTGGGCGGGCCGCAGGCGGGGATCATCGTCGGCAAGCGCGAGCTGATAGCGCAACTGCAGCAGCACCCGCTGAAGCGCGCCCTGCGTGCCGATAAAATGACGCTGGCCGCGCTGGACGCCACGCTGCGGCTTTATCTCCACCCGGAGAAGCTGGCCGAGCGCCTGCCAACGCTGCGTATGTTGTCCCGCGATGCGGCTTCGATTCGCGCGCAGGGGGAGTTATTGTTGCCCGAGATCGCGCCGCACTATGCAGATTTTGATGTGCGCCTCGAATCCTGCCAGTCGCAAATCGGCAGCGGGTCGCTGCCGGTAGACAGGCTGCCGAGCGAAGCGCTGACGTTCACGCCGCGCGACGGGCGCGGCAGCCAGCTTGAGGCGCTGTCGGCGCGCTGGCGAGCCTTGCCGACGGCGATTATCGGGCGAATTTACGATGGCCGAATGTGGCTGGATCTACGCTGTCTTGAAGATGAAGCGCGTTTTCTGGAGATGTTGTTGAAATGATTATTGCCACCGCCGGTCACGTCGACCACGGAAAAACCACCTTGCTGCAGGCAATCACCGGCGTAAACGCCGATCGTCTGCCGGAAGAGAAAAAGCGCGGTATGACCATCGATCTGGGCTATGCCTACTGGCCACAGCCGGATGGCCGCGTGCTGGGGTTTATTGACGTGCCCGGCCACGAAAAGTTTCTTTCTAACATGCTGGCGGGCGTCGGGGGTATTGACCATGCCCTGCTGGTGGTGGCCTGCGACGACGGCGTGATGACGCAAACGCGCGAGCATCTGGCGATCCTGCAGCTTACGGGCAACCCGCAGCTGACCGTTGCGCTGACCAAAGCCGACCGCGTAGATGACGCCCGTATTGAGGAGGTACGCGATCGGGTGCAGGCGACGCTGCGCGAGTTTGGCTTTTCGGATGCTTCACTGTTTGTCACGGTGGCGACAGAAGGACGCGGTATTGACGAACTTCGCGACCATTTGCAGCAGTTGACCTCTCGCGAGCACGCCGATCACCATCTTTTCCGCCTGGCTATCGACCGCGCGTTTACCGTAAAGGGCGCAGGCCTGGTGGTGACGGGAACGGCCCTGAGCGGCGAAGTGAAGGTAGGCGACACGCTGTGGCTCACGGGCGTTAACAAGCCCATGCGCGTGCGCGGACTGCATGCCCAGAATCAGCCAACGGAGAGGGCGTATGCCGGGCAGCGTATTGCGCTGAATATCGCCGGTGATGCAGAAAAAGAGCAGCTTAATCGGGGAGACTGGCTGCTTGCTGATGCACCACCTGAACCGTCCGAGCGGGTGATTGTTGCCCTGCAGGCCCATACTCCGCTCACGCAGTGGCAGCCGCTGCATATTCACCATGCGGCCAGCCATATTACCGGGCGCGTATCGCTGCTGGAGAACGACCTCGCTGAGCTGGTGTTCGATTCCCCGCTCTGGCTGGCGGATAACGATCGTCTGGTGCTGCGCGATATCTCGGCGCGGGAAACGCTGGCAGGCGCGCGCGTGGTGACGCTCAATCCGCCGCGTCGCGGCAAGCGTAAGCCAGAGTATCTTCAGTGGCTGGCGACGCTGGCGCAGGCCAGCGATGATAAATCCGCATTGCTGGTCCATCTCGAACGGGGCGCAGTCAACCTTGCCGATTTTGCATGGGCCCGCCAGCTGAGCGGAGAGGGTTTGCGCCTGTTGACCCAGGAGCCCGGCTTTATCCAGTCCGGATACAGCCTGCTGAATGCGCCCGTTGCGGCGCGCTGGCAGCGTAAAATCCTCACCACGCTTGCGACCTATCATGAGCAGCATCAGGATGAACCCGGCCCCGGTCGTGAACGTCTGCGGCGCATGGCGCTGCCGATGGAAGACGATGCGCTGGTACTGCTGCTGATTGAAAACATGCGCGAAAGCGGCGAGATCGCCAGCCATCACGGCTGGCTGCATCTGCCGGATCACAAGGCGGGCTTTACCGCAGAGCAGGAAGCAGCCTGGCTAAAAGCGGCTCCTCTGTTCGGCGATGAGCCGTGGTGGGTTCGCGATCTCGCCCGCGAAACGAATACCGACGAGCAGATAATGCGTCAGGTGTTACGCCACGCGGCGCAGCAGGGGCTAATAGTGGCGATCGTGAAAGATCGTTATTACCGAAACGATCGGATTGTGGCGTTTGCCAACATGATCCGCGAGCTTGACCGGGCGCGGGGATCGACCTGTGCGGCGGACTTCCGCGACCGGCTTAACGTGGGGCGCAAGCTGGCCATCCAGATCCTGGAGTATTTCAACCGCATTGGGTTTACGCGCCGTCGCGGCAATGACCATGTGCTTCGCGACGCGCAGCTGTTCCCCTAAGCGTTCTGCTTCGCCAGCCAGACCGCGCCCAGCCGTCCCGCCTGGTTACCGAGTTCGCAGGGCAGAATGGGCACCCTGAGCACTTCCCACTCTTCGAACCGCTGCAAATACTTATCGAGCAGGAGGTAAATTTTCTCCTGCTCGCTAATTCCGCCGCCAATCAGCACCACCTGTGGGTCAAACATGGAGATCACGCTGTAAACGCCGCGGGACAAAAAATGCGCCCACTCTTCAATGGCTTCGCGCAGATGGACGTCGCTCTCCATGCGCTTGAACAGCTCCTCGCCGTGGGGCATTTCATCTTCAGAAAGCCGCAGCGCACGGCTGCAGGCCTTCATCAGGCCGCTGGCAGACGCCACCTCGTGCATGCACTCGCCGTTATTGCCAACGGGAAGCACGCCAAACTCTCCCGCCCGATAGTGTGAGCCACGATAGAGATCGCCTTCCATCACGATCCCCCCGCCAATGCCGGTTCCTATCGTGATGCACACGAAATGCGCGTAGTTCTTGCCCGCGCCCTGCCAGCGTTCACCCAGCGCCGCGCAGTTGGCGTCGTTTTCAATGGTGACAGGGAGATCGGTCAGGCCAGCAAAGAGTTCGCACAGGTTTTCGCCGTCAAGGTAGTCGAGCGCCCCCGCTTTTGCCGCTTCGCCGGTATGGTGATTGATGTGGCCGGGAAAGCTCACGCCGATGCCAGCGATGTCATGTTCCTTTCGATAGGCGGCAACCACCGCTTTCCACTTCTTTTTGAAGGCGTTTTCATCTTCGGGCGTATCGTATTCATCGGACACAATTTCCCTGCCGTTCTCATTAATCACGCCGTGTTTGATGTGCGTTCCACCTACGTCAAAGCCGATAAACAGCTGCATCGCGTCGTTCCTCGTGAGCCCTTGAACTGTTAAGTATGGCTCAGCGGCGGAAACGAAACGTAAAGTACGGTAATCCGTGATACGGCTCGTAAACCCGTCACCCGCTGGCGAGAAAATCGCCAGCCGCAGCTACCCTTGTTGTACACCAACAGCAAGGAGACGGACATGACGAACAATCCTCCCTCATCGCGCGTTCAGCCCGGCGAGTATGGTTTTCCCCTCAAGCTGAAGCCCCGTTATGACAACTTTATTGGCGGCGACTGGGTCGCTCCCGTCGACGGCGAATACTATTCCAATCTAACGCCCGTCACCGGCCAGCCGCTGTGTGAAATAGCCAGTTCGGGCAGGCGCGATATCGATCTGGCCCTGGACGCGGCGCACAGCGCCAAAGATAAATGGGGGCAAACCTCCGTTCAGGACAGAGCCGCCATCTTGTTCAAAATTGCCGATCGGATGGAGCAGAACCTCGAGCTGCTGGCAACGGCGGAAACCTGGGATAACGGCAAACCGATCCGTGAAACCATGGCGGCGGATGTGCCGCTGGCGATTGACCACTTTCGTTATTTTGCCTCCTGCATTCGTGCTCAGGAGGGGGGGATCAGTGAAGTCGATAAAGATACCGTGGCGTATCACTTCCACGAGCCGCTGGGCGTGGTGGGACAAATTATTCCGTGGAACTTCCCGCTGCTGATGGCGAGCTGGAAAATGGCCCCCGCCCTGGCGGCAGGCAACTGCGTGGTACTCAAACCTGCGCGCTTAACGCCGCTTTCCGTGCTGATGTTAATGGAGGTGATTGGCGATCTGCTGCCTCCGGGCGTTATCAACGTGGTCAACGGTGCGGGCGGCGAAATCGGGGAATATCTGGCGACCTCAAAGCGTATCGCCAAAGTCGCGTTTACCGGATCGACGGAAGTGGGCCAGCAGATCATGCAGTATGCGACCCAGAACATCATTCCGGTGACGCTGGAGCTGGGCGGCAAATCCCCGAACATCTTCTTTGCTGACGTGATGGATGAAGAGGACGCCTTCTTCGATAAAGCGCTGGAAGGGTTTGCGCTTTTTGCGTTCAACCAGGGCGAAGTCTGCACCTGCCCAAGCCGCGCGCTGGTGCAGGAGTCCATTTATGAGCGCTTCATGGAGCGGGCGATCCGCCGCGTGGAGTCGATCCGCAGCGGTAACCCACTCGATAACGTCACGCAGATGGGCGCGCAGGTGTCGCATGGACAGCTGGAAACCATCCTCAACTACATTGATATTGGCAAAAAAGAGGGGGCCGATGTTCTGACCGGCGGTAGACGCAAGATGCTGGGCGGCGATCTGCAGGAAGGATATTACCTTGAGCCGACGATCCTGTCCGGTAAAAACAACATGCGCGTTTTCCAGGAGGAGATTTTCGGACCGGTGCTGGCCGTGACGACCTTTAAAACGATGGAGGAGGCGCTGGAAATTGCCAACGACACGCAGTACGGCCTGGGGGCGGGCGTCTGGAGCCGTAACGGTAATCTGGCTTATAAGATGGGCCGGGGCATTCAGGCCGGGCGCGTATGGACCAACTGCTACCACGCCTATCCGGCACATGCTGCGTTCGGCGGCTACAAACAGTCGGGCATTGGGCGTGAAACCCATAAGATGATGCTGGAGCACTACCAGCAGACAAAATGCCTGCTGGTAAGCTATTCCGATAAACCACTGGGGCTGTTTTAATCGTCCTGCTCATGTCGTCCGTGGACGGCCTGAGCAATGTTATGCCGCAGATGGTTTAATATGCCATCCAGCACATACTGTACGCGCCAGGGTTGATATTCCCGCTTGCGGAATATGGCGGTGAGATCGATCCACCACTCTTCCTGATGCGGGAAGCAGGGAACCAGTGCGCCATGGGTTAACTCTTTTTTCAGACTCTCTTTCGGCGCGAATACAATGCCAAGATTATTTCTTGCCAGCTCCAGCGCCGTTTGCGTGTTGTCGCAGATATAATTTCCCGTCACTTTGTAATCGCAAATATCCTCGCTGCCGTGAGCGCGAAAACGCCAGATGTTGGCATCGTCCACCAGCATCGAGTCTATTAATATACACGAGTGGTTGATGAGATCGTCAGGGCCACTGATGGGATGTAAATTTAAATAATCTTTGGTTGCAAATGCCGTGACGGAATATTGTGTTAATACGCTCGCCACTAAATTTTCATCTTTGGGCTGGGCGTAGGTAATTAAAATATCGCAGTCCTCAGGAAATGAGACGCCTTCAGAGAATTCATTGCGATCGAGGTTGTACGTTTTGAGCGAGAGGCGAATATCGCCGATCTCTTTAATTTTATGGATAACATGGCGTGCGAGGTATGTGACTATGCCGGTCGGCGCATAAATTGTCACTTTCCCACGCTTTTCATGCTTATAATCAGCAATGAAATTAATGAGTTGGGTGTTTTTATCCAGCGTGGCGTCAATATAGGGGAGTAAGGCCTCCCCAAACTGAGTGAGCGCCAGCTGGCGGGTGGTTCGTTCGAAAACCTTGAGCCCAACGCGCGTTTCAAAATCAGACAGATACTTGCTCACGTTGGCCTGCGCCATTCCTAACAGTGCGGCGGCGTCACCAATGCTGTGCGTTGCCGCAATGACGGAAATAATTTTTAGCTCACGCGGTTTTAATTGCAGGTTAGCCATCATGCGCACCCATCTATATGATTTCTTATATAGTATTATATAAACGGTATCGTTGCATGGGTAAATTTGTAACCATTATTATGCGCCACGCGAGTTGGGCGTTTAAATGGATTGCAAAGAATGACTGTTAAAAATAATTTACTGATTGCTGCCGCGTTATTCGTAACGTCATCTGCAATGGCGGGTGATTTATCACTTGGGGCGGGTGCGGTATTTAATGAATCGCCTTATAAGGGGTATAACGAAAATACCACCGCCGTACCTTTAGTGAGCTACGAAGGCGATCGTTTTTACGTCCGTCAGACCACCGGGGGATGGATCCTGTGGAAAGACAGCAAGAATGAAATCAGCCTGACCGCATCCTGGATGCCGCTGAGTTTCGATCCCGACGACAACGACGACCGTCAGATGAAACATCTTGATGAGCGTAAGGCCTCGGCGTTCCTCGGCGGCGCGTACTACCGCCATGAAAGCTGGGGGAGCCTTAAATTTGCCGTCTCCGGCGATGCAATGGACGAAAGCGGCGGCGTGGTGGGTGAGATCTCTTACTTCCATCCCATCCGCATGGATCGCCTGACGCTGATCCCTTCCTTGGGCGTTTTCTACAGCGACGAAAGCTACAACGACTACTACTACGGCGTCTCCGGCAGCGAGTCGCGTCGTTCGGGTCTTGATGAATACGCCGCAGGCGACAGCTGGACGCCGTACGTCGGCCTGGCCGCGAAATATCAGCTGACGCAGAACCTGTTCCTGAATGCGAGCGCGGTGTATACCGCGCTGCCTGACGACGTGAAGAACAGCCCGATGATTGACCGCGACGACAGCTTCGCGCTGATGACAGGCATTACCTGGCGTTTCTGATTGCCCAAAGCCGGGTGGCGGCTCCGCCTTACCCGGCCTACGTAGGGCACATCGTAGGCCCGGTAAGCGCAGCGCCGTTAATTATGCCTCATCCACCCAGATGCGCATTTCCCCTTCGCCCCGATTCGCCCAGCTAAACCACGGAATAAAGGTCAGGGTCCGGGGCTGTCGTTGAACGGGCGAGCGGTCGTACTGCCACAGCGCATCCGTCTCCTTCACGTGACACCCCATCCCCTCTGTCTGGATCAGCATCTTATGCGCGAAAATCCCTTTCCCTTCAAAGACCCGAAATTCGCCGTCAGCGGGCAGGGAGAGGTTATGCAGATCCGCACCGTTGTCGGCCTCTTCCAGACAGTAGACCAGCGGGCCGCGCTGCAGCGCAACTTTTCCGGCCTGCTGGCGCACCTGCGGGTTGCCATACACGCGGCGTACCGGCATGGGCAACGTCAGCGTAATGACGTCACCCTCCTGCCAGCTGCGGGTGAGGTAGAGGTATCCGCGGGATACGTCACCCGTTACCGCTTCGCCATTTAATGAAACATCAGGCGACGCGCACCAGTCCGGCAGGCGCAGAGCCAGCGTGTGTGTAACGGCGACCGGAGAGGCGATCTCGATTTTCACCTGCTCATGCCACGGATAGTTTCCGCTGATACGCAGCTGCAGCGACTGATTGCCAACCGGGATCGCTACGTCGTTGCCCACGTACAGATTGATAAATAGCGCATCCGGACGAACGGTATAGACGTAATGACCCAGCGAGGTCAGCACGCGGGCAATGTTTGGCGGACAGCAGGCGCAGCCAAACCAGCGCTGGCGTACCGGCTTGACGTGGTCGTAGATATGGTTAAAGGCCAGCGTTTTCGGGTGTACTTCGAGCGGGTTCACGTAGAAGAAATGCTTCCCGTCCAGCGCCATTCCGCCCAGCACCGTGTTGTATAACGCGCGCTCCATGACGTCGGCATAGTGACCGTCCGCCTCCATCTCCAGCATTCGGCGGGCAAACATCATCAGGCCGATTGAGGCGCAGCTTTCGGCGTAAACCGTATCGTTGGGCAGATCGTAATCGCTGCTGAAGGCTTCGCCGCTGCTCTGGGAGCCGATCCCGCCGGTGATGTAGAGCTGGCGCTGCGCCATGTTTTTCCACAGCCGCAGGCAGTCCTGGCGTTTTCCTTCGTCATTGCTCAGGCGCGCCAGATGCGCCATGCCTGCCATCAGGTAGACAAAACGGACGGCGTGACCGATGGCCGTTTGCTGTTCGGCAAGAGGCTGATGCGCCTGGCTGTAGGCTTTGTCCTTAACCATCCACGCCGGGCCGTAGGTGTTCCAGTGCGAGGTTTTACCGCGCTTCTCGTATTCGATATCGTAGAAGTGAGGCTGGGCGCCGCGCTCCTCGATAAAGTATTTCACCAGGTTCTGATAACGCGGTTCCCGGGTGACGTCGTAAAGGCGCATCAGCGCCAGTTCGATCTCCGGATGGCCCGGATAGCCGTGCAGCTGGTTATCGCCGGGGCCAAACACGCTGTCGATATGGTCTGCCAGCCTGCACACCACCTCCAGCAGGCGGCGTTTGCCGGTCCCCTGGAAATACGCCACGCCTGCCTCAATCATATGCCCGGCGCAGTACAGCTCGTGGCACTCGGCCAGATTCGTCCAGCGCGCATTGGGCGCCTTCACCGTGAAGTAGGTGTTGAGATAACCGTCTTCACACTGCGCCGCTGCAACCAGTTCAATGACCTCATCAGCGGTTTTTTCCAGTTCTGCGTCAGGCTGTTGGCACAGTGACCACGCCACGGCCTCCAGCCATTTCGCCACGTCGCTATCCTGAAATACCATGCCGTAAAACTCACCCTTTTCCAGCCCCGCCGCAATGCGGAAGTTGGTGATGGCGTGGCTCGGTTCGGCTTCGGTTACCCGGTCGTTTAGCGCCTCCCACTGGTAGGGGATCACCACATCACGTACCAGCCGTTGGTACTGGCCGAGAAACGGATCGTTAATTTTCAGTTGATGCAGGTCGGCTTCCATTATGGACATATCGTTCTCCTCAGGACTGTACGTGACGCTGGCGCAGGTCGGTGGCAATGCGCGACATCATTGGATTGTTAAGCCTGCACCAGCGGATAGACACGGCCAGCAGCAGGTGGAAAAGCGCGGGGAGCAGCGTCTCCATGGCGGTGATACCCTGCAGCGAAGCAGGCGTCTGATTGCCCGCGCCCGGCTGGTAGGCCACGGCGATAAACACCAGGCTGATGATCCCGGCGCTGGACGCCCACGCGAGCTTGATGAAAAACAGGTTAAAGGCGAAGTTCATGCCTGATGAGCGCACGCCGGTTTTCCACTCGCCGTAGTCGTCGGCAAAGGCCATCAGCGAGAAGTGCAGCGGCAGGGTAAAGCCCAGAATAACGCCGTTGCTCAGAATGATAATCAGCCAGAGCGTCTGGTGCGCCGGGCCGCCCGGCAGGAACCACATGCCCACCGCCAGCGCGGCCAGCACCAGGTTGGTGTAGTAGTAGAGCTTGACGGTATCGATACGGCGAGTGAGCGGGCTAACGATCACCGCGCCCAGAATGGCGGCAAAGGTCACCATAGTGAAAAACAGCGAGGTGTACGCCGTGCTGCCCTGAAGCACGTAGGTGATGAAGTACATGTAGCCGCCGCCGCGAATGTTGAAGACGTTGATCAGCAGGAACGACATCACCAGCATCAGCAGCAGCTGGTCGTTGTTGCGCAGCCCGGCGAGATGTTCGCGCAGCGTGAATTTGCCCATCAGCGCCAGCGGTACGCGCTCGCGCACCCAAAAGAAACAGCACAGGAACATCACCACGGCGATAGCGCACAGCACGCCGACCCCGAGCTGATACCCCTTCGCGGTATCGCCCTGGCCCAGCTCCGCCACCAGCCACGGCAGGCCAACGGAAACCAAAAAGCCCGCCACGCCGCAGAGGACGAATCGCCAGGACTGGCAGGAGATAACCTCGCCGTGGCGGGTGGTCATGGTATTGATCAGCGCGCAGTAGGGCACGTTGATGGCGGTATAGCCTACGGACAGCAGCAGATAGGTGCCGAACGCCCACGCGATTTTCACCCCCATGCCGGCGTCCGGTACGGTGAAGGTCAGCACGCCGATAATGCCAATCGGCAGCGCTACCCACAGCTGCCAGGGGCGGAAGCGTCCCCAGCGGCTTTGCGTGCGGTCGGCAATGATGCCCATCACCGGATCGGAAATCGCGTCAAACACGCGCAGGGCAATAAACAGCGTGCCCACAAGCGCCGGGGTCAGGCCAAATACATCGGTGTAGAAAAAGGTCAGAAAATTCATGATCAGGCAGGTCATCACCGTGCCGCCCGCGTCGCCCAGGCCGTAGCCAATTTTCTCGCGAACGGACAAACGGTCATCTATCGCCCGGTGTGCAACGTCAGACTCTGTAATCGGTGTGGAAGTCATCGGGTAACTCCTCGGTAATCGAATTTATTATCGTATTTGTGCAAGGTACCCCTTTTATTCTGCACTCCACGGAAAGACCAACAAGGGAAGGGAAAAGTATAAAAAGGTGACGATTCCGACCTGATGGTAAATTTGTGATGCCGATCGAGCAGGTATTTAATTATTTATTAATAATCAATGGATAAACTCAATAATGGCCACATAAAAAGCGGAATGGTGAATATCCATGCTTGAATTATCCATAGCGCTTCCGATTAAAGTACAAAACGGCGGTTTGTTTATCTCCAGGGGCGTGGGCCGCCATCCTGCGCGAAAATTAACGTCGTGGGAGATTATTTTTGTCGAAAAAGGGACGTTAACGATCCAGGAGGAAAACGCGGTTTTTGAGGTAAAAGCGGGAGAAAGTTTGCTGCTTTGGCCCGATCGGCGGCACGTGGGGACAGAAGACTTTCCGGCGGATCTGAAATTTTACTGGCTGCATTTTGAGGTTGAGCATCACCCGTCACGGTTACCTAACCTGGCAATAGAACAACACTGCTGCGTGAGGGATGCGCAATATACGATCGCTCTGTTTCGGCAATTCCTGACCGAGCAGGAAAAATTGCAGCGCAGCGTGGCGCTGGAAATGATCTTATTGCTGATTTTACAGCAAATATCTCTTTCATCAGGTTACGAAGATAAAGCAGATGAAGCGGGTGCGGCAATGGCGTGGAAGGCTAAACAGCTTATTCGCACGCAGTTTCATTTGCCGCTCTCCACGTCGCAGCTGGCAAAAGAGCTGCACTGCAATGCGGATTATCTGGGGCGCGTATTTCGCCGGACGTTTCATTTAACCCTGACGGAGGCGATCCATCGCCAGCGCGTCAGGGCGGCGGAAAAGCTGCTGCTCAACGATTCTGCGTCATTAACCGAAGTGGCCACCCGCTGCGGTTTTAATGACGTGGGCTATTTTCGGCAGATCTTTTCGAAGTACACCGGCTTAACGCCCGCCGTCTGGAAACGGCGGTACTGTAAGGAGCACATTAATTCAGGATGATTGCTGTCCGTAGTAGGCATTCGCGCCGTGCTTGCGCAGATAGTGTTTGTCCAGCAATTCCTGCTGCATATCCGGCAGCTGCGGCGCGAGCTGGCGTGAGAACAGGCCCATATAGGCGCACTCTTCCAGCACCACGGCATTGTGGACCGCGTCGGCGGCATCTTTGCCCCAGGCAAACGGGCCGTGCGAGTGCACCAGCACCGCCGGGATCTGCATCGGATTTAAGTCGCGCTCCTCGAAGGTTTTAATAATCACTTCGCCCGTCTGGTATTCGTACTCGCCCGCGATCTCGGCCGCGGTCATAAGACGCGTGCAGGGGATCGCACCGTAGAAATAGTCTGCATGCGTTGTGCCCCATGCGGGGAGATCCCGGCCCGCCTGCGACCAGATGGTGGCGTGGCGGGAATGGGTATGCACAATGCCGCCGATCTCCGGGTAGCGGCGATACAGCGCAAGGTGGGTCGGCGTGTCGGAGGAGGGCTTTTTACTTCCCTCGACCACTTCACCGGTAGCGATATTCACCACCACCATATCCTCCGCCGTCATCACGTCATACTCCACGCCGGACGGCTTAATCACCATCATGCCGCTTTCGTGGTCAATGGCGCTGACGTTACCCCAGGTAAAGGTCACCAGCTGGTGGGCGGGCAGCGCCAGGTTTGCTGCCAGCACCTCGGCTTTGAGTTGTTCTAACATGTCATGCCTCCTTCCTGCATGCGGGCTTCAATCCAGCGGCGCGCTTGGATGATTTCCAGCACCGGCTCTTTTGCCTTTTCGGTCCACATTTCAATCAGAAACGCGCCGCGATAGTTGAGCTTATTCAGCGTGTTAAACACGCCGACAAAATCGACGCAGCCTTCGCCAAACGGCACGTCGCGGAACTGCCCGGGACTTTGCGCGGTGACGGGTTGGGTATCTTTCAGGTGTATAGCCGCGATGCGGTCAATGCCCAGCGTCAGCTCGGCGGTGACGTCGTTGCCCCACGCGCTCAGGTTGCCAACGTCCGGGTAAACGCTGAACCACGGCGAGGCGAGCATCTCGTCCCACTTTTTCCACTTGCTGATGGAGTTCATAAACGCGGTGTCCATGATCTCCACTGCCAGCATCACCTGCGCGGCAGCGGCCTGCTCGACGGCCCACGCCAGCCCTTCGGCAAAGCGCTGCTGCGTGCCCTCATCATGCTTTTCGTAGTAAACGTCATAACCCGCAAGCTGAATGGTGCGAATGCCTAAGTCACGCGCCAGCCTGATGGCTTTGGTCATGATCTCGCGGGCGCGTTGGCGCACGGTTTCATCCCGGCTGCCAAACGGAAAGCGGCGATGGGCGGAGAGACACATCGACGGGATCGCCACGCCGGTTTCCAGCATCGCTTCAACCAGCGAAGCGCGCTGCGTGGTGCTCCACTCGAGGCGTGACAAACGCTCGTCTGTCTCGTCGACGGACATCTCAACAAAATCGAACCCGCAGCTTTTCGCCAGCACCAGGCGCTCCGGCCAGGAGAGATCTTTCGACAGCGCTTTTTCGTAAATACCTAACGGATGTTGACGCATGGTTACGCTCCCCAGATGTCGCGGATTTGCGAATGGAACGCCTGTGCCACCTGCGGCGGATTCTCTGCTCCAGCCAGCGCGCGCCCGGCGATAAAGGCTTTGACGTTGATCTGCTTAAACAGCGGCAGGTCGGCAGGGGTGATCCCGCCGGTGATCGAGAGCTGCAGGCCGATATCGGAGAGCGCCTTCATTTTCGCGAGATCGGCTTCGCCCCACTGCTGACCGCTGGCCTGCGCGTCGCGACCGCGGTGGTAGATTGCCTGCTTCACGCCGACGCGATGCCACGCGCGCGCGTCGTCCAGCGTCCAGTTGCCAAACAGCTCCATCTGGATTTCTCCCCCGCAGCGCAGTGCGACCTCGTGGCCTCGCTCAACGGTGGCCAGCGGGGCGGCGCAGATGATGGTCATCCAGTTCGCGCCCGCGCCAAACGCCTGCTCAGCGAGGGTTTCCCCGGCGTCGGCGACCTTCCAGTCCGCCACGATGATTTTATCCGGACACTGCTCGCGCAGGGCGCGTACGGCATTAAGCCCTTCGGTCAGGCACAAAATGGTGCCGGCCTCGACGATATCGACGTGATCTGTAAGCGTCGCGACGTCGCGCTGGGCGGCCTGAAGTGAGGTATGGTCGAGCGCCAGCTGCAGTAATGGTCGGCTCATAGGTCGTACTCCTTAATACGGGCGTGATAGTCCTGAAGTGCTGAAATCAGTAACTGGTAACGGTGATATTTGCGCTGGTAGGCCGCATGGGCGCGCATGTCGGGTTCAACCACCCGGATGTCGTGTTTAAGGGCGCGCTGCGCCGCGTGGAAATCGGGGTAAACGCCGGTGCCCACCAGCGCCGCCAGCGCCGCGCCGGAGCAGCCGGTCTCTTCCACCTGCGGCAGCTCAATCGCCAGGCCGCTGACGTCGGCGAGCATTTGCATCCACACGTCCGAATGGGTCGGGCCACCCGTGACGCGCAGCGCCAGCACCTGGGTAAAGCGTTCAAGCATGCGGTTGAGGTGGGTCATGTGGCTGAACACCACGCCCTCGTAAACGGCCTGCAGCAGATGCGCGCGGGTATGCAGCGCCTGCATGCCGTAAAAACCACTGGTCATCTCCAGCCCGGCGTTGCTGCCGTAGAGGAACGGCAGAAAGAACACCTCGCTTTCCGCTTTCGGCAGGCTGGCGACGGCATGGTTGATCTCGTCGAATGACATATCGCCCCACTGTGCGGTGAGCCACTCCAGGTTGCCGGATGAGGTTGGGCTGGCTTCGTGAACGATGTACTGCTGCGGGTGGACGTAACGGCCATACACATAGGGGAACGGCTCGTTATCGCGAAGCGCACTGGCGATCCCGCTGGTGACGGCCCAGGTGCCCATCACGGCATTCAGCGTGTGTTCATCGTGCAGCCCGGCGCAGATCGCGGTGGAAACCACATCAAACAGTCCACCAACGACGGGCGTACCCGCCGCGAGACCGGTCAGTGCGGCTGCCTGAGCGGTGATTTCCCCGCAAATTTCTGCTGAACCGACAATCGGCGGCAGGGCGCCGGCAATTTCGCTGATACCGAGCCAGCGCGTAAGCTGTGGGTCGTATTTCCCGGTATTCATGTTGTAGAGATTGGACTCGGAGATATTGCTCTCCTCGCAGCCCTTCACGCCGGTCAGACACCAGCGCAGATAGTCGTGCGCCATCATCACGCAGCCGATCTGTTGATACCGCTGCGGCTCGTTCTCCTTCACCCAGCGCAGGAGCGAGGCCGGATGCCCTGTCCACAGCGTCTGGCGCGTATGCGGATAGAGCTTTTCGGGAATGCCGTCCTGCTGCCAGCGCTGCACGATCTCCAGCGCCCGGCGGTCCGAGGAGAGCATCGCATTGCCCAGCGGGCGATCCTGTTTATCGAGTAGAAACAGCCCCTTGCCCTGAGCAGAAATGCCGACGCCCTTGATCTGTTTACCGTCTACGCCTGAATGTTTGAGCAGCGCGGCGACGGTAGCGTGGCAGTGCTGCCAGAGCTGGGTCATATCCCGCTCGGCGTAGCCTGCGCGCGGGCTGAGCGTGGCAACCGAGCGGCGTTCGATACACACTTCCTTGCCCTGGCTGTTGTATAAACCGGCTTTCAGATAAGTACCGCCACAATCGATACCCAGCCAGAAGGGCTCTTTTTCACTCATCTTCTTCTCACTTATTCGCCGGGTGGACCCGGTTCGGTTTTCTCCCTCTCCCCGTGGGAGAGGGCTGGGGTGAGGGCATCAGGCCGCACGCTTATGCGGATTTACCGTGGGATTAGGCTCTGCGCCGGCATCGCATTTCGCCGGCAGCAGCAGGGCCAGCAGCGACGCCAGCGCCAGCGACACCGCCAGGCAGTAAACGCCCGCGTCTTTGCTGTAGAGGGTGATCAGCACCCCAACCGCATACGGGCCGCAGAACCCGCCGAGGTTGCCCAGGGCGTTGATCACGCCGCGCGCGCCGCCCGCCATCTCTGCGCTAAACAGACGCGCCGGAATGGTCCAGAACACGCCCGCTGCGGATTGCAGGAAGAACCCGCAGCCCACCAGCGCGGCATACGCCAGCCAGGTACTCTCTTTCAGCGCCACGGAGAGGAACATACACAGCGCAAAGCCAATCAGCGGCAGGGAGACAAACAGCTTGCGCTTGCCGGTGCGGTCAGAGAGCGTGGAGAACAGGAACATCCCTGCAATGGCCCCGATGTAGGGCAGGATGGCAAGCATCCCCACCTGACCGATGCTGGTGTGCGTCAGCTCCTTCAGGATGGTCGGCAGCCAGAGCGTGTAACCGTAAATCCCGGTCTGGTAGAAGAAGTTCAGGGCAATCAGCTGCCACATGGTTTTGTCGGAAAGCACGGCGCTCAGCGACGCGTTTTTCACCTCTTTACCGGCAATCGCCTGCTGCTCCGCCGCCAGCGTTTGTACCAGGTAGTTCTTCTCGGCGTCTGATATCCAGCGCGCTTCCTGCGGGCGGTCGTACACGGTGAACGCCCACAGCACCAGCACAACGACGGACATCAAGCCTTCAATGATGAATAGCCAGCGCCAGTCGAGCGCGGTAATAATCCAGCCTGACAGCGGGGCGGTGACGATCCCGGCGATGGGGACGAACATAATCACAATGGCGTTGGCGCGACCGCGCTCGGCGTCCGGGAACCAGTTGCTGATCATGGTGAGCACCACGGGCAGCATCCCGCCTTCCGCCACGCCGAGTAAGAAGCGCAGCGCCAGCAGCTGATACTGATTCGTCACGAGGCCCGTGAGCACCGAGATCACCGCCCAGGCAACCAGCGACCAGCCGATAAACTTCTTGCCGCTGCCGTGCACGGCAATCTTGCCGCCGGGAACCTGCAGGAACAGGTAGCCGATAAAGAAGATCCCACCTGCGAGGCCCGCCATGGTGGCGGTGATACCCAGTTCTTCATCCATGCCGCCGGGCATGGCAAAGGCGATATTTACGCGGTCCATATAGGAAATAATGCAGGCAATAAGAATCGGAGGAATAATTCTTAGCCAGCGCTGGCGCGGGATGTCCGCTTGTAGAGCATTCGAGTAAGTGTTCATATTTACTGTCTCAGTCAGAGTAACCGGAATAGGGATATTTTTATTGTTATTGCGTTGCTTTATTCATTTGTCTAATGCCGTCGCGCAAAATAGCGATGCGATGGCTGACGTCAGCATTAGCATTTATTTCCAGTAATTTAATACCGGAGAATTTTAACGTTGCGGCGCTCGCCGCAGTAAAAAGTGAGGTTGCGTGTTCAGTTGACATCAAACTGTCGGCGCAGAATGAAGAAAACGGCGCGTGCAAATCCTGCCATTCACCGTATTCCCCGCGCGTCGTCGTGCCCGAAAACATCAGCGCGCCCAGCTTTCCGGCACCGAGAGCAGCCTGAACATGTTCCAGCGGGAGCGTCGTATTACGGCCTTCGATGGCCGAGCGCGCCCAGTTGATGCAAACGCTGATATCTGTATCTTTCACCACCTCCAGCACCTGCGCTAAGGGCAGGAAGCCCTTGCGCGGTGCCGGGCCGGTCATGGCATCGCAGTGTTCCAGCACCAGATCGCAGTCCCAGTCCCAGCTCGCGATTTCCCGGACCGAGCGGGAAAACGCTTCGGTAGCCTGTTCGACGGACGCATTGCCCGCCTGCGGGGCCGCCTGCATCTCCAGGGCAATCACTTTGCCGGGAAAACGGGCGTTCACTGCAGCAATTTCCTGCTGCAGATGACGGTAGTAATCGACGCAGGCTTTACGCTGTTCTTCGTCGGCTGACGCCAGGCCAAATGCGCCGTTGATGCCGCGTCGACGCATGGTTTCCATGACGGCGGTGACGACAAGTTGCCAGTCGCCGGGCGTATGGCGGAACAGCCATTCATCACCAAACGGATGGAGATTTTCAAGGCACGGCTGTTCCAGCCCGCGAATGTTGGGCGTGTCGGAAAGTTCCCGCCAGAATGTTTGTTCTTCTTGTTCCCCTTTTTGGTGAAACGAGGGTGCGCAGGGGTACGCACCAATAATAAAACTGGTATTGGCCATTTCGCGTTCCTGTATATATCAGAAAATTAATCTAATTCGCTAACTGCCACTTTCACCACAATTTTACGAATTGCGGCTTCCTTGTTCTTAATACAGGCAGGACGGTGCACATCCTGCGGGAAAAATACGGCATAGCTGCCGGGTGTCATTTCGATAAAGGATTCATTTTCGCTGGCGTGATAAAAAATAATATCCCGCTGTTCCAGTAACGATTCGCTTATTTCGTTATTGCCGGTATCAATGGCGATACCGATTTTTTCTTCACCCCATGCCAGAAACTGAATATCCAGATAGCGGCGGTGTACTTCAGGGCGATTCTCATGCGGTTCTTTTGTCGTCAGGTCGAGTACCTGAGCGAAAATGTTGCGCCCTTCGATTTCCACCACGCCTGGCGCCAGGGTGGTGAAATCCGTCGTGCGCAGAAAATGAAGCGCTTTTTCAATCGCCTGCGGCAGGCGGCACGGATTTGGCTGTGAAATATGTCCGAATATCATCGCCCACTCCTTACAGAGACTGGATTTTCGCCCACACGCTGTCGTCGATGGTGATGCCGTCGCGGCGGTTCTCTTCCAGCAGGCGCGTAAACTCATGCCCCGGGAGACGGACGGCGACGTTTTCATCAGCGCGTTCTGCGGTGGTGATGAAGTCCATAATGCGCTGCAGTTTGGCATCGCGGGTTGGGCCGTCGATCAGGCGATCAACCTCGATGGCGATAAAGATCTGCGACACGCCGTACTCGTCGCTGTTGTCCTGGGTCACTTCCGCGACGGACGAGCCGTTGGAGAGCAGGGTGGCGATCATGTCGAGCACGATAGACAGGCCGGAGCCTTTCCAGTAGCCCATCGGCAGAATGCGGCGATTTTTCTCAATCACGCCCGGCTCTCGGGTGAGATTGCCCTCGTCGTCAAAGCCGCCATCGACCGGCAGCTCGCGCCCGGCCAGGCGATTCACTTCCAGCATGCCGTAGGAGAACATCGACATCGACATATCGACCATGGTGATCGGGTTAGAGGGGATCGCCACGATCAGCGGGTTGGTGCCGATGCAGCACTCTTTTGATCCCCATGCGGGCATCACGGCGATAGAGTTGGTCCAGCAAATGCCGATGTAGCCCTTCTCCGCCGCCTGCCAGCCGTAGCTGCCGCCGCGCATCCAGTGGTTCGCGTTACGCAGTGCCACCAGACCAATCCCGTGATCGGACGCCAGCTCGGTGGCGCGATCCATCATCTTTTTCGCCGTCAGGTTGCCGATGGAGCGCTGGGCATCCCACTGTTCGATCGCCCCTAATGTCATCACCCGCTTTGGCTGGGCGTCAGGGATGATGTCGCCAGCATCAAGCTGCTGAATGAAACGCGGAAAGCGGTTAACGCCGTGCGAATAGACGCCGGATTCCGTCGTGCGGGCGAACATCTCGGCGCAGGCGTCTGCGGTGTCCGCTTTTATGCCGCGATCGAGCAGAACCCGATTGAACGCCGCTTTTAACTCTTCAAAGGTCACTTTCATCCCTGTTCTCCTGTTCTTTTTCGGGGCAAGTGCGAGTGCTTTTTTATCGCTAAATTTCACTATGCGAAATCTGATTTCAAATATAGCGATCAAATTTTGTCAGATCAACGACATTCATGATTTTCAAAATCGATTAAAATCAAGTGGTTGTGTTTTTTCTGTTGAGATCGTGAACTAAACCACACTTTGCGCTACCATCAGGGCGCGATAAAACAGGAGCGATTTGATGAGCATGAAAGAGAGCGAAATGACGCAAGAAAAAGAGAGGCCAGCAGGTAGCCAGAGCTTGTTTCGCGGCCTGATGCTGATTGAAATCCTCAGCAACTATCCGAACGGGTGTCCGCTTGCGCATTTATCGGAACTGGCGGGGCTGAATAAGAGCACCGTGCACCGCTTGCTGCAGGGGCTACAGTCGTGCGGGTACGTGACCCCGGCACCCGCGGCGGGCAGCTATCGCCTGACCACCAAATTTATCGCCGTCGGGCAAAAGGCGCTGTCGTCGCTGAATATCATCCACGTGGCCGCTCCGCACCTCGAAACGCTGAACATTGCGACCGGCGAGACGGTGAACTTCTCCAGCCGGGAAGATGACCACGCGATCCTGATTTACAAGCTCGAACCGACAACCGGTATGCTGCGCACGCGCGCCTATATCGGCCAGCATATGCCGCTCTACTGCTCCGCGATGGGTAAAATCTACATGGCGTTTGGCCATCAGGATTACGTGGCGACCTACTGGGAGAGCCACCAGGAACAGATCCAACCCTTGACCCGCAACACCATTACCGAGCTGAGCGCGATGTATGATGAGCTGGCGGAAATCCGCGAGGGCAGCATGGCGATGGACAAAGAAGAGAACGAGCTGGGTGTATCCTGCATTGCCGTGCCGGTGTTTGATATTCATGGTCGGGTGCCGTATGCGATCTCCATTTCGCTGTCGACCTCGCGCATGAAGCAGATTGGCGAGAAAAACCTTCTCAAACCGTTGCGAGAAACGGCTGAGGCCATCTCAAGAGAGCTGGGTTTTAACGTGCGCGAGGCGTAGCAGATGAACCGATTTATCACGGCGGATTCGGCAAAATGCATTGGGTGTCGCACCTGCGAAGCGGCCTGTGCGGTGTCGCATCAGGAATTCGTCTACGCAAACGCCTTTACGCCCCGCATTCGGGTCGTTAAAGGGGATTCATACACCACGGCGGTGGGGTGCCATCAGTGCGAGGATGCACCCTGTGCGAACGTGTGCCCAACCAGCGCCATTCAACGTTCAGCGGGCGTCTGGCTCGTGGATCAGGCGCGCTGTATCGGGTGCAAAAGCTGTATGGTGGCGTGCCCGTTCGGGGCGATGCAGGTACAGTCGGCGGGGGATCGTGTTCAGGCGTTGAAGTGTGATTTGTGCAGCCATCGCGAGAGCGGGCCTGCCTGCGTGGAGGCATGTCCAACCCGCGCGCTGAGCTGCGTCGATCCTGCCAGATTACGCACCGAACGGCTGCGTAATCTGGCGTAACGTGTTACTGACCGCCTTCACGCCAGGCGTTTTCAATCTCTTCGGCGAGGATCTTCACGCCTGCTTCGATTTTTTCCGGGTCCGGCACGTAGTTCATGCGCATGCACTGGTGCGTGTGCGGCCACGGCTTATCCAGCCCGGGGAAGAAGTAATCCCCCGGCACCATCAGCACACCGCGTTTTTTCAGGCGCTGGTAGAGGAGTTCTGTCGTGATCGGCAGATCTTTAAACCATAGCCACAGGAAAATAGCCCCTTCCGGTTTGTGGATCAGACAGCGTTCTTCCGGCAAATAGCGGCGAAGTATCGCGATCGTCTCTTGAACGCGCTGGTAATAGAACGGTTTTATCACGTCATTCGACAGACGCAGCAGATCGTTGCGTTTAATCATTTCGCACATCATCGCCGGGCCGATACCGCCCGGTGAAAGGCTGATAATGCCGTTCATGTTGGTGATGGCTGTGATGATTTTTTCGTTGGCGATAATGATACCGCAGCGGCTGCCCGGCAGGCCCAGCTTGGAGAGGCTCATGCACAGGACGATGTTCGGGTTCCACAGCGGGCGTGCTTCGCTGAAAATTATTCCCGGGAACGGTACGCCATAGGCGTTATCGATCACCAGCGGGATGCCGTGCTGATTGGCAAGCGCATCCAGCTTCATCAGCTCGTCGTCGGTGATGACGTTGCCCGTTGGGTTGGTAGGGCGCGAGACGCAGATCATGCCCGTCTCTTCACCGATGTGCAGGTGTTCAAAATCGACGTGATACTTGAACTGACCTTCAGGCAGGAGTTCGATATTCGGGCGCGCGGAGACGAACAGATCTTCCTCGAGGCCGGAATCAGCGTAGCCGATGTACTCCGGCGCCAGCGGGAACAGCACTTTTTTGGTCGTGCCGTCGGCGCGACGTCCTGCGAACAGGTTAAACAAGTAGAAAAACGCGCTCTGGCTGCCGTTTGTCAGTGCAATATTCTGTGGTTCGATATCCCAACCCAGCTCTTCACGCAGCATATCGGCGAGGAGTTTCAGCAGTTCGGTTTTGCCCTGGGGGCCATCGTAATTGCAGAGTGCCTCGGTTGCTTTGCCGCTCTCCAGCATCTGGGCCAGCAGCGTCTGAAAATAGGTATTCATCTCCGGGATTTGAGCCGGGTTTCCGCCGCCGAGCATGATTGCGCCCGGTGTGCGCAGCCCGTCGTTGAGGTCCTCCATCAGGCGGGTAATGCCTGAATGGCGGGTAAATTTGTCGCCGAAAAGTGAAAACGTCATAGCAGGTGATCTGTCGGGCTTATTATGAAAGGGGGTAACCATAACGCTAGCACCGTGCGGGTGCAACTCGGTGGATGTGGTCGGATTTGTTGTTTTATGTGGTTGGTTTGGATTTATGTAGTGAATAGTTCTGGTGGGTTTCCCCTCACCCCGGCCCTCTCCCCAAAGGGGCGAGGGGGAAAAGACGGCTCCGTGCGGTTCCCTCTCCCCTGCGGGGAGAGGGTTAGGGTGAGGGGGAGAATTATTGATTACCCGCCCATACCACCATCACCTTATCGCCCTTGTGCTCGCGCACAAATCCGTAGCCTTCTTTCAGCGACAGCGTGGTTTGCTTGCCTTCGCCAATCGCCGGATGGCGGGCGCGGAACTGGCCCAGCGTTTGCCAGTGGGCGACGGTTGAGGCCTGTTTGCCCGTGACGTCCTGCCAGTTCATGTCCGAACGGGTGCCCTGAAGCGGGTCGGAACCTGTCGGGCCGAACGGACGCTCAGATTCATCACCGTAATAAATCTGCACGCTTCCCGGCGCCAGCAGGAGCAGCTCGGCGGCGCGCTGGCCGCCTTCGCGGAACAGGCGGGTATCGTGGGACGAAAGATAGCTCAGCACGTTGAAGCTTTGCAGCTTTTCCGCCATCTGCTGCCAGGTGAGATCCATATCGGCCAGGCAACTCACCGCTTTCGCCGCCTGCTCCTGGTAATCAAAGTTAATCATCGCGTCAAAGCCGTGGCGGTAATACTCGCTCTGCATCACGCCGTGACCCCAGGATTCGCCCGTCATCCAGAACGGCGCATTGTCGAGCTTTTTGTCCGGATTCGCGGCTTTCCAGGCGGCGAGCGCCTGTTCTGCACGCTCTTTAAGCTGCTGCCACGCGTCAAGCTCAACGTGTTTGGCGGTATCGACCCGGAAGCCATCGATACCGTAGTCACGCACCCACTGGCTGAGCCAGTGGATCAGGTAATCCCGGGGCGTGAAGTTCGCTATCGCTTTAGCATTGGTGTCGGCCTTATGCTGGTAAAAGTTCGGCAAGCCGGAAGGCGTTGTTGATTCGGTTTTCAGGTCCGGAAGGAACGCCAGGGACATCGTCAAATCATCGAATCCTGGGTTGTCGTAATCCCCGATATCGGTGCGAACCCATTTCTTGCCCCACCATTTTTCCCAGGCCGCTTTGTCGCTGAAGTTGATGTAGTCGTTAAAGCTGTGCCAGCTTTGACCTGCGCCCGGCTTCCAGTCCGTCCAGCGCTCACCCAGCGTCTTTTTCAGCTCATCGCCCTGCAGATACAACGCACCAAACTGGTACTCCTGCATGTCCGCCAGCGTGGCGTAGCCGACGTGGTTCATGACGATATCGAACAGAACGCGGATCCCGCGCTTGTGCGCTTCGTCGATCAGGCGGCGTAAATCCTCTTCGGTGCCCATGTTGGCATCAAGCTTCGTCCAGTCCTGCGTGTAGTAGCCGTGATAGGCGTAATGCGGGAAATCCCCTTTGGTACCGCCGCCTACCCAGCCGTGGATCTGCTCCAGCGGGGAGCTTATCCACAGCGCGTTCACGCCAAGCTGCTGCAAATAATCGAGCTTGCCGGTAAGCCCCTTGAGATCGCCGCCGTGGAAAGTGCCGATCTCCTGCATGCCGTCTTTATGGCGGCCATAGCTGTTGTCATTGCTCGGGTCGCCGTTAACAAAGCGATCGGTGAGCACGAAATATACCGTGGCGTTTTGCCAGCTGAACGGCGCGGGCCTGTCGGTTTCGGCACGCTCCAGCAGCAGCAGGCCCTTGGCGCTGGCGGCAGGCTGGAGGGTGATTTTGCCGTTCTGCACCGTTGCGGTCTGCTTGCTGTAGAAATCCCTTACCACCGTGCCTTCGGGGAAGGTGTTGCTCACGTCCAGCGTCAAAGGCTTACCATCCCACTTAGGACACTGGCGGATAACATTTGCGACGGGTTGTTCCGCTGCGCTCTTTATGGTCAACATCAGCGTCGGCGTACCCGATCGGGTATCAATGCGCATCTGGTACTCACCGTCGCGGAACAGACGCCACTGCGGAGGCGTACCCTGGCAGCGCTTGAGCGACAGCATCTCGTTGAGCTTTATGGCATCCGTGGGCTGCCAGCACGTCTTGTCAAAACTCAGCGTAAGAGGACGCGTACCCTTCGCAAGCTTTGCCTGGCTGGTGAAAACCCCGGTGCCTTCCGCGCTAAACGCGCCGAACCCCGGCGATGACCAGTCGGCATGCGCCAGTGCGGGTAACATCAGTAGTGCCAATGCGGTGCGTTTCATGAGATTTTCCTGTCGCGGCATTTTTGACCAGTTTGCCATCGGGCGCAGCCGAAAAACTCATCCCCTGACGCTTTCTGCCAGGAGGACGCGAAGGGATGAGTGATCCCGCGCAAAATTAGGCAGTTATCTGCGATATCGCACACATTTTTCCGGCAGCGATGCTTTTATGAGCAGCTTTTAGGTGACATAGTTTCGGAAATGGACTATTTCTATACGTGCTCTTGAAGGCTATTTTTGATATGATTTGAGATTCCGCTCTCAAATTTGTGAAAAAAATAAGGTGTTGGGATGATTACATCCGACCAGGAGACCTAATGATATCGACTCCCATTCGACGATATGGGGCCGCGATACTCATGTTACTCACCATGGCATTTTCGGGTGAGGTGCTTGCGAAGACGCACACGGATACAACGAGTAAGAAAGCCCACGTAATAAAGACGACAAGTAGTAAGGTTAGCAGTAAACAAGAGTATTCTCGCAATAGTGCAAAGAGTAGTTCACTTCCTGATTTGCGAAAATACCCTTCCGGGACACCAAGGAAAAAAGCGTTTCTCCGGACGGTAATGCCT
>Ga0157363_1000096_pt1 | contig 66256 bp, 61 predicted proteins | sample AttsexASBM1_FD_111477 | JGI IMG/M metagenome (GOLD analysis project Ga0157363, IMG submission 111477) | Fungus gardens microbial communities from leaf cutter ant in Ribeirão Preto, State of São Paulo, Brazil - Atta sexdens ASBM1 | ecosystem: Host-associated > Fungi > Mycelium > Unclassified ... | reverse complement strand
GTATAGGAGGAAGTTCCCTCCCCGCGGTTCCCTGTTCAGGTCACCGTGACATGGACAGGGAACCGCGGGGAGGGAACTTCCTCCTATACTGCTTACGATCGCTCATCTGATTTACAGGCCACCGGCAGGGATCCCATTGCTTTGAGCGCAGACCCGGCGTTCCGTGGTGATGCTTCCCGCTGGAATCCGGAACAATTGCTACTGGCCTCTGCTTCTGCCTGCCATAAATTGTGGTATCTGCATGTTTGTGCTGATGCCGGAATTATTATTGACGAGTATCAGGATAACGCTGAGGGAACCATGGTTGAGGGCGTGCGCGGGCATTTTACCCGCATGACTCTGCGACCACAGATCCGCCTGCGTCATCCAGAAGATCAACCACGTGCAGCAGAGCTGCATCACAAGGCCCACGATGCTTGTTTTATTGCTAATTCACTGAATTTTCCGGTGGATATTGAACCCGTATTTTTACACGATAAGTTGTCAGTCGTTTGAGCTGAGACGGGCATCTAACAAGAGGATAGGTTGTGCAACAGGGTGAAAACTTATTAGCGATGTATATTTTCTCCCGTGTTGTGGAGCAACAAAGCTTTAGCCAGGCGGCTAAAATCCTCGGGATCTCTACGGCCACTGTCAGCCGGGAGATCGCGGCTCTGGAAACACGACTGGCCATGAAACTGCTGCATCGTACGACACGTAAAGTGACGGTAACCGAATGTGGTCAGCAGTACTATCGCTATTGTGAGCGAATCAGTACGCAGCTGGAGAGTGCCGAAGATTTTATCCGGCAAATGCACAGCCAGCCGGGTGGTCAGGTCCGGCTGATGGCTCCGGTGACTTACGGCTGTCAGTGTATTGTGCCGGTATTACAGCCTTTTATGCAGCATCATATCCATGTGCGGATCGATCTGGATCTCAGTGACCGTGAGCCAGATATGGAGCGGGATGATATTGATGTGGCGATTGTGGTACGCCAGCGTCCACCGGAATATGAACGGTGCCGGCCGCTATCGGTCATCCATTGGGGATTGTATGCCAGCCGGGAGTACCTGGCGCAGAATCCGCCGGTCACCCGGCCGGAGCATCTTAACAGCCACCAGTTACTGACCTTTCATGGCTCAGCACACCAGGCGGCGCTCTCTTTTCAGCGTGAAAAAAAACGAGTCAGGATTAACGCCGTCAGCCGTTTTCGGGCAAATAACAGCATGGCATTGCTTACCGCCGCTTGTGCAGGTGCCGGGATTGCCTGCCTGCCCTCCTATATGGTGTCCCGGGCGCTAACGGACGGTGTTTTACAACCGGTATTGCCCGACTGGCAGTTACCCAGCTATCACAGTTATCTGCTGCTTAAACAGCCGGAACAACACTCCTCGCCGGTAACCTGGTTGTGCGACATGCTGACCGGGAAACTCAGTCACAGTTGATTATTACGGTGTGGTAACAATCCGGAGCCAGCAGGTAAATATCCGTGCGGATATAGGGCTTTTTTCCGCTGACAGTTATTCTGTCATCTCCACAACAATCTACAGGTTAATTTCAATGACAGGATCTTTGGGTGAGGCGGCGGAACAGCACGTTTACTGGCGACGCAATCTTTGGGTATGTACTCTGGGTTCGTTCACTACTCTGATAGCAATGACACTGCTGTTACCGTTTTTGCCGCTTTACCTTCATTCCCTCGGTGTAGAAGAAGAAGCCAGCATTGCACACTGGTCAGCGGTGGCCTACGGTGCGACCTTTCTGACAGCGGCGCTGACCGCCCCGTTATGGGGCCGTCTGGCGGACAAATATGGTCGCAAACTGATGCTGATCCGTGCGAGTCTTGGGATGGCTGTCGCCATGTCACTGATGGGGATGGCAACGGCACCCTGGCAACTGGTGGCATTACGTTTACTGGCGGGATTACTGGGGGGCTATGCTTCCGGGTCGATGATTTTAGTGGCTTCACAAACGCCAAAGGAGAAAACCGGCTGGGCAGTCGGGATTCTTTCGTCAGGTGTCATGGCAGGCAATATTGCAGGACCCTTGGTTGGTGGAGTGTTACCCGGTTGGATAGGTATCCGTGCGACTTTTTTATTGACCGGTGCGATCATCTTTATCACTTTTCTCGCCACCTTATTCTTACTGAAAGAACAGCGCCAGCCGCCCAAAAAAGCAACAGCCAGTGCTGTGGAAGAAACACCGGCGGCGATACCGTTACCTGTAAAGATTATGTGGGTATCTGGCATGTTACTGGTTTTCGCCAGTATGTCGGTTGAACCGATTATTACGCTGTATGTTGCCACTTTTACCTCATCGTTAAAACATGCCACCCTGCTGGCCGGAATAGTGATGGCGGCGACTGCCCTCGGCAGTATTTTAGCGGCCCCGCGCATCGGCGCACTGGCCGACAGAGTTGGGCACTGGCGGGTTTTATCTTTCGGTCTGGTGGTCTGCGGGATCTTACTGATTCCGCAGGCGTTTGTGACCGCGGTCTGGCAGTTAGTGGTATTGCGTTTCTGTATGGGGCTGGCGTTGGGCGGTATGTTGCCCTGTATCACCGCAATTATCCGTCATCATGCCGGGGCCAATAATACGGGCCGGTTACTGGGATATTCCACTTCAGCACAATATATAGGTCAGGTGACCGGACCACTGTTTGGCGGGCTGGTGGCCGGTAAACTGGGTACTCCGGCAGTGTTTATTGGGACGGCGCTGGTGATGCTGGTGGCTGGAGCACTCAATATCAGCTGGCGCCTGAAAAATCAGAGTTGAGTAAAATCTGTCCGGCCGGGGCAGTTAACTGCCCGGCCGAAATGTGCGTCAGGATTTTACGCTGCTGAGTGGATTGATTAACCGACGAAGCACCGGAATAAGCAAGGCGATGATAATCGCTGCAATGACCGATCCCCAGCCGAGAATATTGAAAATATGGCTGTATCCCGGGTTAGTGGCCAGCGGGGTGGAACCCGCATTTTGTGGCATCATTCCCGAGAAATAGCCGGCGAGAACCGAAGCGACACCGGTCACCATCATCCAGCTGCCCATCATCAGTCCCTGGTGTTGTTTCGGCGCCAGCTTGCCAATCATTGCGTAGCCGATAGGCGAAATCAGCAGTTCCGCAATGCTTTGCAGAATATAGCTGATGACAATCCATTTAAACGCCATTAAACCATCGCTGCCAGCCAGGCTAATTCCGACGGGTAACACCAGCATACCCAGACCGATAAATACCAGCGAACTGGCAAACTGCAACGGAATATCGATTATCCAGCCTTTAGCCCGTAACCGGTTAAACCCGGCCGCCAGCAGAGGGCCACCAATAACAATCACGATAGTATTAATGTCCTGAATCCACTGTGGTGCTACCTGCCAGCCATAGACATTCAGGTTAATATTGTTTTCCGAGAAGAGCATTAACCCCATTGGCGCTAACTGATAAAGCGACCAGAAGACCAGTGAACCCAGCATCAGGATCAGGTAAGCCCCCATCCGTGAACGCTCTTCTGCCACCGGGTGTCTGAGCGCTAAGCCGCACAACAGGATAAACACCAATGTACCAATCGCAATCACAAAATAGCTGCTGACCCCTGCATGGCTCAGCATTAACCTGATTATCGGCAACAGTACCAACAGGATGGCAATTCCGGCCAGCAGGCGCTGACGAAAACTGGCCGGGCTGACCGTGCTGAGCGGGGTATCTTTATCCCTGACCTGTTTCCAGTAGATAAAGGTCAGCAGAATAGCAATCAGATTACCGGAAGTGGCAAACAGGAACAGGGCTTCATAATTGGCAGACAGTTGGTAGTAACCCGCGACGGTAAAACCGATGAAAAAACCAAGGTTCATCCCGGCATAGTTCCACAGGAAGGCACTTTCACGACGCGGGTCGTCCGGGGTAAATCGCTGTGTCAGCATCATATTAAGGCAGGTCACATTTAATCCGCTGCCGGTCAGGAACATTGCCAGACCCCAATACAATCCGCTGACCCCGGCGCTGGCAATCAGATAACAACCGATGACCTGCAACACCATTCCCATAACGAACAGATTGCGGTTACTCAGATAGCGGCCACCGAGATAACCGCCAAACAGGTGCAGACCATAATTAAAGGCGCCGAACACGCCCATGATCGCGTTGGCTGAGTTTTCACTAAATCCCAGCTTTTTCGTGGCATACAAGACCAGTGTTGAGTACAACACTGCGAAGCCAAGTGTCGAAAACATCTGAATAAAAAAAAGTACGCCGGAACCGGCACTTTTTTGTGGAAGATGAGTGGCTGAAGCGTTCAACGCTTTCCCCCTGTAATAATTGATGTTGTGATGGTTATGGGTCATCTCCGGAAATATCCGGGAGCCTTTTTTAAAGATGTGAAAAAATGCCATTTTTTCGCCAGACTCACAACTATTAATCTGTGGTGAGCAAAATTTTTACCTCGTATCAACAGGCTTTGGTTCAGATTAATTTACTTTTATTGCATCCTCTTAGTATAAAATTCCGCCCGGACGCACTGGCGATGGCCAGCGGCAGTGCCGTTAGTTCTGTGACTAAGAGTTTCTCAGAATCTTACCCACACCGGTCGCCGTTTATCAGAATTTATAATGGAAATTGCTTCATTGATAGGGAGAGACTCTCATAAAATCATCTGTAAAAATATCAGGCGGCGTATACTTTCTTCAGCAGCCAGGCAGGCAGCACATCATCTGCCCGCTGAAAATTCAGGCTAACTGACTGGCCTGCTTTTTTTTCAATGACTCCGGGTGGGCTATGACCCCTTTAAAACTTGCTAATTTTTCTATTAATTTTGTTTTCCAGCCGATGTTTGGTAAAACCGGAGAATTGTTAGCGGTTGAATGTTTGTCCAGAATCACCGCCAACAACCAGGGGACAGCAATCTCTCCGGAATTTTTTTTCCAGAATCTGACACCCGGAATGAGCATCGATATTTTGAAGGCGCAGATTGCATTAATTGAATCTTACCGGGAATGGTTTGTGAGCAATGATGTGATTGTGACCCTGAACGTCGATGATAAATCATTAGAGTTTGTTAACAAACATTATCTCTCACGGGATAAAGATGCGCTCAGCTTCATCCATTTTGAAGTTAATGAATCATCAGACAGTCTGGTGGCCGAACCTAACCAGTCGCCGGTATTTCTGAAGAAACAGACCGTCTGGCTGGATGATTTTGGATCAGGCCTGTCGGGTTTTTCGGCATTTTTTGACAACCAGTTTCGCTTTATTAAAATTGACCGTTTTCTGCTCTGGAACTTTATGAGCAAGCCTGGCGGCAGCCAGCTGATGGAAGCACTGTTGAATTTCTTTGCCCTGAATAACTGCAATGTGGTGGTGGAAGGTATCGAAACCGATCACCATGAACAGTGGTTATCTCAGATGCCATACTATGCCCTGCAGGGCAAACTTTGGAAAGAACTGACCATTGAAGAGTTGTGCCGTGCTGCCTGATTCCCGGGCAGCCGTCTGTCATCACTGCTAAAGGTCAATCTGGCTTAACTCTCATAGTAATCTTGTGAACCTCTTCTTGTTTTAATATGTTATTCTTCAGGCATGATTAAGTAACAAGGGTTTGTTGTTATGGTGCGTTTTGAGACTGATTCCCTGATTATTAAGAAAGATCGTTTCGAACTGATGGCAATCCTGAGAACTTTGATTAAGGAAAAGCACCGTCTGAATCTGGGCTCAGAACAGGGGTTCGATTTTGAAGTGCTGCGCCTGGAATCCGGCCGTATCAATCTCATTCCTCTTCAGGACCCCGCAACACTCCCTGATAAGCTCGACCTGATTGCTGAAGGCCGGGAAGCCAAAATTATCTTCAACATCCGGGTGCTGGCGTCACAAACAACCGACAGCGGTGTGGTGATTGTCGGAGATATTCCAGATGAATTTCAGTACTACCAACGCCGGATTAATTTGCGGGTTCCTCTGCCAATATGGAAGCACTTTACACTCACGTTGCCGGTCTCCGGACTGACGGTCCCTCCACCGTTTATTATTTATGATTTCTCGGTCGGTGGTGTCGGGGTTTACACCCAGAAACCGTTATCGGAAAAGATTAAAGTGGGTTCGGTGTTTAAGAAAGCACAACTCTCCCTCGGTGAATATGGTGAATTCAAAGCTAACGTTGAGATTATTGCCATTAACGATCTGGAGGATGAATTACCGGAACATCCCGGCTATCAGCAGCGGATGTCGGTTAAATTTAGCAATCTTTCACTGATTACCCAGCGGAACTTCCAAAAAATTGCCTATGCGTTTGAAGTGAATTTTAAGCGTAAGAAGTAAACCTATGGCGATTGATCCGCCAATCTCTACATCTCCTGTTAAGCCAGAACAAATCTTGTGGTTCAACTATATGACGCGCACTATTGCCTCTTTATTTCAGCCCCCGGTTTCCCGGGGGCGGCGGACGCTGGCTATTTAAACGTGATATTGACGGTCGCCGTGGTATTGAAGGTCCCGACGGTCGGAGAGTTCGTTAACCATTTCAGATAGGCAATATAGCCCCTCGGAATGGTCGTATCGCTGCTGGTGATGGCAGCGGAGGTGAAATTATAGGTCTGACCAAAAACAATCGGAGTACTGGTATCAGTACTGGAGGTCAGATAAACGCCAATACCCGGTTTGGTTGAAGGGATAAGTAAGGTACTGTCGGAAGCACTCACATCATTACTACTAAAACTGGCGACCAGTTGTTGGCCGACACAGCCCCCACCGGAGACGTTAGCCGTCACGGTAAAGGGGATGGTTTTGGCAACCTTACCCACCGCCGAAGTCTCACGCATTACGCTGCCAAAGTTTATAGTAGACGGTGAAATAGTCACCGTCGGGGTACACTGGATGACCTTAATATTATTAAAATTTGTCAGGTTAGCCACATAGTTACTGTTAGGGGTTGAGTTTATCCCCAGTTCGCCATCCACCTGGAATACACGGGCAGTCCCGATATCGGTAAAGGTAGTAGGCGGAGCGACCCCGGTGGCTTTCAGATAAATAGAGAAGGTAAAAGAGATGGTCAGTGGCCGGGCCTGTCTGTAGTAGGCATAGTAATAAGAGTCAGCCACGGTTCCGCGGCCAACATCAATCGCTTTGGTCGCGACTGCAGTATTAATGGAATCGTAATCTTTACCATTAATCGTCACACCAACACTCAGGGAAGAGTTAATTTTGCTCAGATCACCCTTAGGGTTCCAGTACAGCCAGGCATCTTCCCCCTGTGGATGATTTTGCATATCCCAGCAGGTAAAAGTGGCGGTATAAGTTGAAGAGCGCCACAACACCCTGCCGGCCGTAAAGTCAGATTTTGCAAACGACACCGAACCGATGGAGAAATCCTGGTTGATACCGCCCGTCGGGCTGGTCTGGCCGGAATTACTGCCCTGGCGGCAGGACAAGGCAAAACTCTGCTGGCTGGCGAAAATTGCACACAGCAACAGTAGCAGGCCGGTCAGTTTTTTAATTATATGCAGCGTCATTGCCTGACTCCTCAGGGGCGTTGGCAGGTAAGTGTAAGTTCCTGGTAACCCATGGTTTTGGTTTGAGCATCCAGTTTTGCAGGGATCTGCAGATAGCATTTATCGGCAGGGCCATCACCCCATTTCACCGTCAGTTTATCCCCGGCAGCAATACCTGCCACGTACAGATCACCGTTCATACCCACGGTCCCGCTGTTACGGCCTTGTGAGTTAAAGACACTAGCACCGATCTGCGGGAAGCTGTTATCCGATAATCGTGAATGGATCAGCAGACTGTGTCCGTAGAAGGTATTAAAGTTCACCCGGACAATCGCTTTCTCTGTCGGTACGGTCTGGATAATGGACTGTGGAATATCCAGACCCGGCCGCATTTGTTCGGTATCCAGTGCAATGGTGTTGTAACGGTACGGCGTTACGTTATTCACGATGGCATAGCCGAAGCGGTCAACTTTTACCCCCGGAGAGTTCAGTACGCCTACTCCTTGCGCATCCTTCGCTTTAACAATCACAAAAGTATCACCCAGTGGCTGTGACAGAGTGACACCGCCGGAGTGAACCACCAGGCCACCGCTGGCACCCAGTGAAGACTGAGTATAATCAGAGCTATAGCTGTAACTGCCGTTAATATTGCCTTTGCTGCCATCGTAGCTCAGGTTAGCACTGCTGTTTTGTCCGCCGGACTGAGTATGGCCGGTAGAGACGCCATAGCTCAGACGGTTATCATCCAGCAGGGTACCGGAAACGCCGGTGTTGTAACTGTCGCCACTCTGCTGGTCGTGCGCCAACTGAGTAGTGGATACAATGACGTTGTTATTGCTGTTGATCACCAGCGGAATCGACAAGGTCACATTGACGCTATTATCTGAGTAACCATATTGTGAACGGGTAGACTGCCAGTAAACACCATAGCTGGCCCCTTTCCATGAATTGGAGTAACCCACCTGCACTGTGCGGGTTTTTTCACTGGTTCCCCAGTAAGTCTGCTGATTGGCATTCATATAAATGCTGCCATAACCATTCAGGCTTTGGTTAATCGACACTTCCATCCGCTGACGCTTATTGGCGTAAACATTGGAATAGTAGGTCGCATTATTGGTTTGTGCCCAGCCCGGAGTCCCGGTGGCGACATCATTGGGATCAATATAGTCAGATTCGTACTGACCATTTTTCCATTCACGCCGTTCCTGAACAGCATCGTTGAAATCGTAATATCCGGAGGTCGAATAGCGATAGCCGGCCAGCCGGAAGTCGGTGCCCAGTTCGTTCAGTGATTTTGCATACAGAATACGGTAGCTCTGGCCTTGTTTAGTGCCACCCGAAGCCAGATTGGTTTTAGCATAACTGCCATCCAATGACACAGCACCAAACGCACCCAGGCTGGAACCAATCCCGGCAACGGCCGACTGGTAATTGTCTGCAATCAGGACCCCACCGTAAGGAGTCAGGTTATGGCTGATACCACGGGCCACGGTTCCCTGAATAAAGTCAGGATTGTATCCGCCGGTACCATCGTGGTAACGACCGGCAGTGACTTCGTAATTCCATAATCCTTCACGCAGCATATTGGCCACAGAAGAATAGGCGACCGTGAACTGGTGTGAAGAGCCATCGGCCTCGGTCACCGTGACATACAGCGTACCACTGGTGTTCGGATAAATATCATGAATCGCAAACGGCCCCGGAGGTACTGTAGTACTGTACACCAGGTAGCCGTTCTGCCGGATAGTCACCCGGGCATTAGAAGAGGCGACGCCACGAACTACCGGGGCATAGTTACGCATGCTGTCAGGCAGCATGTCATCCACGCTGCTCAGTTTAACGCCACGGAACTGGATACTGTCGAACACACTGTTGCTGGTGGAGGACTGGCCCACCAGAAAACGACTGCGCATTGAAATAATGTCAGTTTCTGCCCAGCTGGAAATATTGTTCCAGTGAGAACCCGAGTTATTGTCATGGGTATAGTTACCATTCTCCCGTAGCCGCCAGCGGCCAAGGTTAAGTCCGTTGCTCAGCGACAGGTAAGTATATTCATTACTGGAGGCTGAAGATGACCCATGGTAACTGTTTTTACTGTAGTCCAGGTTGTAGTTGACGAATCCGGCATTAACCCCTTCGTCCCACAGACGTGTCGGGATAGAGCCTTTTGGCACCACGCTCATACTGGTTTGCGGGATAGTCAGATCAATACGCTGTTGGGTAATATCTGGTTCTACTTTACCGTCCGGGATCAGTTTTTTTAAATCCACACACTGCTGGCCGGCGACCGGGGCTGGCAAGATAATACCGTAATTGTGTAATTGTTCAGCACTAAAACAGGGTTCAACACCATTACCATTACGGATAAAGGTCACTGACAGGCTGTCAATTTTTTCAGAATTAAGATAAATATCGAAAGGGTAGGTACCTGGCTGAATACTGTCGCCGACAGAGACTTCACGCGCAGTATTCATATTTGCCGCGCCATGAACAAACTGCATATTAAACTCTTCAGCGCTGGCCGCAGAAATAACAAACATTCCCGGTAAAGCAACAACAAGCGGCAGAGAGCGAAATATCTTTTTTTTCATGGCGACCGGCTTCTGAATTGTCTTTATTTGGTCGGGAAGTTTTTCACTTCTGAGGTTCCGCCAAAATCATTGACATAACTGAATGAAACGGCTGAACCCACCTGAGTATTCGCCGGCAAAGTAAACTGTTCGGTAGAGTCCGGTGCAACCATATCCAGATAAATATCTCTGCCGCTACCCAGATGCAGACGGTTCAGAGAGACATACATCGGGCCATTATTGGTAACAGATAATTTATTTCCACTTTGCCGCCATACCAGTTTCTGGACTTCTTTATCCAGAGTGGTATTCAGTCCCTGCGGACGATAGAAAAGTTTTAACCGGCTGTGTACCGCAATCTGTAATGTATTTGAGTCTTTAGCCGACGGCGGAATTTCCTGCAGATTAATCCAGAACAGTGATTCACGATTCGTTGGCAGTCCGTGACCGGAATAAATAAAACGTAGTGTGGCTTCCTTGCCAGCATCGATGCGCATAATTGGCGGAATAACCTGCATCGGTATTGCAGCGTTATTGTGTGGGTTTTCGTTTTCCAGCCAGCTTTGCAGCATATAGTTTTGGTCGCTGCCATTATTTAATGACAATGAGGCAGAACTACTGTTCGAATTATAGATAACTCTGGTGGCTTCCAGTTGAATCGCCGCAAACGAAGAGACGGAGAACAACTGTAGCAGTGCAAAAATAAACAACTTCTTCATTATTTATTACCTGTTTTTGCCACCAGAGTGTCAGCGATTACTGATACTCGATAGAGAAATCAGTGGTTGCATTGGCCGCACCACTTGGAGTGCCGGCTGCAAACGCGTGATATCTGGCCGCCAGTTTGATATTCAGTGCACCGGTAGAGTCAAGCGCCTGGAAAGGCACAGCACTGCTGGTGTCGCCGATAGTATAAGCAGCTCCGCTCGCTAAGTCAGTGATTTTAATACCCACTGTGGTTGACGGGTCATTGCTTGCGCCGGTAGAAGTCAGTTTCAGTAAGGTTGGGTTACCTGCAACCGCAGTACCATCAAAACGTACTTTCACTGAACCGGTTGCACATTTAGTCAGGTCAATTTCAAAAGGTTTCGGACCTGCTTCCTGTCCAGCGGCCGCTAACGCAGAGCTTGAGTAGTTGCCCATAGCGACAGTAATGGTTTTGTTGGTTGCATTTGAAACAACGCAGCCTGACTGAGTGATATTACCGGTGAAAGACACAGTACCATCGGCAGCGATTGCTTGTACAGATGCCAGACCTAAAGTTAATGCCGCAATTGGTAACAGAACTTTTTTCATTTTAAGACCCCATGACTGATTAGTAAAACGCATCATTTGTTGTTGAGATAAATCAGGTGAGTGATTTATCCGGGACTGCATTCTGATAACCAGCCTTGCGGGCAACACATCAGTCAGCATTTCCGTTGAAGAGAGATTACCACCAGGAATTATCTGTAGTGATAGGTTTGGGGAATGGATTCATTGTTATTGATAGTTTAAATGCGCTTTACTTGAATAAGTACCGAAAAAACAAGGCGTGAAAATACTTAGCAATATCGGTATGTTAGAGAAATACGTTGTTTATATGCAGAAAAAATGATTTTTTTTCCCTGAAAAATCCTCGTCCTCTCCCGGCAGGGAGAAACATCAGCGGTGAGATCAAACATGAAGGGATTTATCAAAAGGGTAAATGTGAAGTCAGGTCGGGAAAGTTTAGCGGAGCAGGTCAGCCGTAGAGAAAATACTTTACTACGGCTGACCAAATGGGCGTTTACTGACCGTAGTAGGCGTTGTTACCGTGTTTACGCAGGTAATGCTTATTCAGCAGGGTTTGCTGCATTGACTGCAACCCCGGGTTCAACTGGTGAGAAAACAGCCCCATATAGGCAATTTCTTCCAACACGATAGCGTTATGCACTGCGTCAGCGGCATCTTTTCCCCAGGCAAAAGGGCCATGAGAATTGACCAGCACCGCAGGGATCTGCCCCGGGTCAAGGCCTTGTTGCCGGAAAGTTTCGACAATCACTTCCCCGGTCTGCCACTCATACTCACCATTAATTTCATCATCCGTCATTGGTCGTGTACAGGGTACCGCGCCATAGAAGTAGTCTGCCTGGGTGGTGCCATTCGCTGGTATATTGAGCCCGGCTTGCGCCCAGATGGTGGCATGCCGGGAGTGAGTATGGACGATACCGCCAATCTGCGGAAATTTCTGATACAACAAACGGTGGGTAGGAGTATCAGATGACGGGCGTTTGTGGCCTTCTACCACCTCACCGGTCTGCAGGCTGACCACCACCATATCGTCGGCTGTCATCGTGCTGTAATCCACTCCTGAAGGTTTGATGATAAGTATGCCATGCTGGCGGTCTACCGCACTGACGTTGCCCCACGTCAACGTCACCAGATGATGTGCCGGCAGAGCCAGATTGGCGGCCAGCACCTGTTGCTTAAGTGATTCAAGCATTGTTCTGTCCTCAGTGATAGCCTGTACCGGCCAGCGGTACAGGCCGCAGGATTATGACTGCCAGCGGTAATAGACAGAATTCCAGCGCAGGCTGTCTTTCAGCCCGTGCAGAGTCGTGTTCTGATCGATCACCGTGATCTCTATATTGTGCATTTCGGCAAACAGGTACATATCTTCCAGAGTCAATGCCTGGCTGAACACGGTATGGTGTGCGCCACCGGCCAGCATCCAGGCCTCAGAGGCGGTGTAGAGATCCGGTTGCGGTTGCCACAATGTGGATGCCACCGGCAGTTTAGGCAGTGGATGCTGTGCGGGAATGGAATCCACACAGTTAACCAGCAGGCGGAAACGATCCCCCAGATCAATCAGTGAGGCATTAATCGCCGGTCCGGTTTGAGCCGCAAAAATAAGCCTGGCAGGATCCTCTTTACCGCCAATCCCCAGCGCCTGAACATCCAGCACCGGTTTATCGGCGTTGGCAATGCTGGGGCAGATCTCCAGCATGTGTGACCCCAGAACCTGCTGTTCGCCAGGGCGCAGATGATAGGTGTAATCTTCCATAAATGAGGTGCCGCCCGGCAGGCCACTGGCCATTACTTTCATCATTCTCAGTAACGCGGCGGTCTTCCAGTCACCCTCGCCGGCGAAGCCATAACCTTGCTGCATCAAACGTTGTACCGCCAGACCCGGTAACTGTTTCAGCCCGTGAAGATCTTCGAAGGTCGTGGTGAATGCATGGAATCCACCGTCGCTCAGAAAGCGTTTCATACCAAGCTCTATTTGCGCGGCATCCAACAGATTCTGGCGTTTATCTCCGTTGAGTTGTACGGCCGGCGTCAGCTGATAGCTGCTTTCATACTCATCTATCAGGGCATTAATCTCGCCATCGCTGACCTGGTTAACCACGCTGACCAGATCCCCGACACCATAGCCGTTCACCGCATAGCCAAAAGTGATTTGTGCCGCGACTTTGTCTCCTTCGGTCACCGCCACTTCGCGCATATTGTCACCAAACCTGGCTACTTTCAGTTTGCGGGTGTCCTGTACCGAGACGGCCTGACGCACCCAGCGGCCCAGACGTTTCAGCGTCTCCTGATCCTGCCAGTGGCCGGTGATCACACTGTGTGACAGCCGCATTCTGGCACCAATAAACCCGAATTCCCGGCCGCCATGTGCGGTCTGGTTCAGGTTCATATAGTCCATATCGATACTGCCCCAGGGAATATGGTCATTGAACTGAGTGTGGAACTGCAGCAGCGGTTTGGTCAGGACATTCAGGCCATTAATCCACATTTTGGCCGGCGAGAAGGTATGCAGCCAGACGATAATCCCGGCACACCGGGTATCGCTGCTGGCCTGTTGACAGAGTGCGGTGATGTCATCCGGACGGGTCGCGGTCGGTTTGAGTTGCAACCGGCAAGGCAGGCCGCCCTGAGAGTTAAGTGAATCGACCACCTGTTGCGCCTGGCTGGCGACCTGGCGAAGGGTTTCTTCTCCGTACAGGTGCTGGCTGCCGATGACGAACCAGATATCATATTGTTGAAAAATGTTCATTCAATGCTCCTTAATGCGCCAGAGAGATACCGTCTGCGGCACTGACCGTGTCGGAGGTCCGGCTGATCGGGGTATAGAGTTGTTCGGCAGCCACTGCCCATTGCTGATAGCGCTGGTAGAGTTGCCCATAAGTGGCAGATCGCTGCGGGTCGGGTTGCAGTGTCTGCTCAATATTACTGGCCATATGCTGTTGCGCGGTGGCAATATCCGGCCATTCACCGGCCGCGACGGCGGCAAAAATAGCCGCTCCCAGTGCACAACACTGATCAGAAGCCACCACCTGTAACGGACGATTCAGTACATCGCAGCACACCTGCATAATGACGGGGTTTTTTCGGGCAATGCCGCCCAGTGCCATCACGTGATTGACCGGAATATCCTGTCCGGTAAAACAGTCCATAATGGCGCGGGCACCAAAGGCGGTCGCCGCAATCAGTCCCCCAAAAATAGCCGGTGCATCACTGGCCAGCGTCAGGCCAGTAATCACCCCTTTTAGTCGCTGGTTAGCATTCGGTGTCCGTCGACCATTCAACCAGTCGAGGACCAGCGGTAAATGATCGAGTGCCGGCTGACTGGCCCATGCGCGGGTCAGTTCCGGTAATAATTGCTGACGGCTTTGCTCTATGGTGTCCCGAAGCTCCGGATGCTGTTCAGCCAGACTCTCCAGCGGCCAGCTCAATACCCGGCCAAACCAGGCGTAAATATCACCGAAGGCAGATTGTCCGGCCTCAAGCCCGATAAAATCCGGAACGACACTGCCATCGACCTGGCCGCAAATACCGCGAACAGCGCGTTGCCCTACCTGCTGTTTATCGGCAATCAGGATGTCACAGGTCGAGGTACCAATCACTTTGACCAGCGTATTTGGCTGGGCTCCCGCCCCCACGGCCCCCATATGGCAATCAAAAGCGCCCCCGGCAATGGCTATTCCGGCTGGCAGCCCCAGCCGTGATGACCACTCAGCCGTCAGTTTGCCGACCGGTTTTTCTGCGGTGAAGGTGTCCCGGAACATCGGGTAGGGAAGGTGCTGGTTTAGCAATGGATCCAACTGGTCAAAGAACGCGGCGGGTGGTAATCCTCCCCAGCTTTCATGCCATAGCGCTTTATGTCCGGCCGCGCAGCGACTGCGGTGGAACTCATTCAACGCGGTGGTTCCGGAAAGAATCGCCGGAATCCAGTCACATAATTCGACCCAGGCCACGGCCTGTTCAGCAACGGCACTATCCTGGCGGGTGATATGGAGGATCTTCGCCCAAAACCACTCACTGGAATAGATTCCGCCAATATACTGAGAGTAATCTTCGGCGGCTGATTCATGGCACAACCGGGTGATCTCTTCGGCTTCATCCACCGCGGTATGGTCTTTCCACAGGATAAACATGGCATTCGGATTAGTGGCAAACTCCGGTCGCAGAGCCAGAACCTGGCCGCTGGCGTCCACCGGGGCCGGTGTTGAGCCGGTCGTATCCACACCAATCCCGATAATTTGCTGTCGTTGTTGGTCACTCAGCTTCGCTAAGGTCTGTTGCAGAGCACTTTCCATCGCTTCCAGATAATCACGGGGATGGTGGCGAAACTGGTTCACCGTGGCATCGCAAAACTCCCCTTGTTTCCAGCGGGGATACCAGGCCACACCTTCGGCAAGTTCTTTGCCATTTTCACAATCCACCGCCAGTGCACGGACAGAATCACTGCCAAAATCGAGCCCCAGTGTTAAAGACATAATCAAACTCCGCTCAGGTAGCACATGGGAAAACAGTAGGGGGCTGGCGGAAAAAGCGGTATGACTCTGCGGCTGTAGATATGGACAATTTTGCTGAGGTCATCAGAAGTGTGAGCTGGCGCGATTTGCTGAACAGAACCTTATCTATATTTGCTCTACGCAACGATTTTTCTGCTACAGAAGGTTGCGAATAAATACCTATAAAAAACTCTACCCTACAAGCACGAGGTGACTTATGTGGAAACGTATTTTACTGGCAACGGCCATCTCCGCAGCCCTGACGTCGGCAGCGATGGCTGAGAACTTAACCGTCGGTTTTTCTCAGGTTGGCTCTGAATCTGGCTGGCGGGCTGCAGAAACTACCGTGGCAAAACGTGAAGCTGAGAAGCACGGTATTACCCTGAAAATTGCGGATGGTCAGCAGAAACAGGAAAATCAGATTAAAGCGGTACGGTCTTTTATTGCCCAGGGTGTTGACGCCATATTTATCGCTCCGGTGGTACAAACCGGCTGGGAGCCGGTATTACGCGAAGCTAAAGATGCCGGAATTCCGGTATTCCTGCTCGACAGGGCGATTACCGTTAAAGACCCGTCGTTATACATGTCAGTTGTCACCGCCGATAACGTGCTGGAAGGGCGGCTGATTGGTGACTGGCTGGTAAAACATGAGGCCGGTAAGCAATGTAATGTGGTTGAGCTGCAGGGTACCGTGGGTGCCAGTGTCGCCATCGACCGTAAAAAAGGCTTTGCTGAAGCGATTGCCGGCCATCCGAACATTAAAATCATCCGTTCTCAGTCCGGTGACTTTACCCGCAGCGGCGGTAAACAGGTGATGGAAAGCTTTATCAAGGCCGAGAACAACGGCAAAAATATCTGCATGGTGTTTGCCCACAACGACGATATGGCCATCGGTGCCATTCAGGCGATTAAAGAAGCCGGCCTGAAGCCCGGCAGCGATATCCTGACCGGTTCGATAGACGGTGTGCCTGATATCTATACCGCGATGCAAAAAGGTGAAGCTAACGCCAACGTCGAGCTGACTCCGGATATGGCCGGTCCGGCTTTCGATGCGCTGGAAAAATACAAAAAAGATGGCACGCTCCCACCAAAAATTATCCGTACAGACTCCCGGCTGTATTTACCGGCTGACGCCGCGGCGCAGTTAGCGAAAAAACAGGGGATGGGCTACTAACCGCCAGACCGCCTTGTCACAGGCGGTCTGCTGCCAGAGGAGAACCCTATGGAGCTGTCACAGGACACCGGCTTACTGACCCTGAAAAATATCAGTAAGCGCTTTCCGGGCGTCAAAGCGCTGGATGATGTGTCATTTTCTCTCAGGAAAGGCGAAATCATGGCGTTGCTGGGGGAAAATGGTGCAGGAAAATCGACACTGATTAAAGTGCTGACCGGGGTATATACCCGCGATCAGGGCAGCATATTGCTCAATGGCCGGGAAATTAACCCACGTAGCACGGCTCAGGCACAGGAGTCCGGCATTGGCACGGTTTACCAGGAAGTGAATCTGCTGCCCAATATGTCGGTAGCCGATAACCTGTTTATGGGACGGGAGCCACGGCGCTTTGGGTTAATCGACCGTCGCACCCTTAACCGCAAAGCCAGTGAACTGTTGCGAGAATATGGCTTTGAACTGGATGTTACCGCCCCGCTGGGTGTATTTTCGGTGGCTATGCAGCAGATTATCGCCATCTGCCGGGCGGTCGATTTGTCCGGGCAAATACTGATTCTGGATGAACCCACCGCCAGCCTGGATACCAGCGAAGTCGAAATGCTGTTCACCCTGATGGAAAAGCTGAAAGCGCGCGGGATGAGCCTGATTTTCGTGACCCATTTTCTTGATCAGGTTTACCGTATTACAGACAGGATCACGGTATTACGCAACGGACGTTATGTGGCGACGCGCGATACCGCGACATTACCGCAGCTGGAGTTGATTAAACTGATGCTGGGCAGAGAACTGCTCAGTACCTCATTACAACGTCAGGGGCGGACCCTGCACAGCGAAAATCCGGTGGTCAGTTTCAGTCAGTACGGACGTAAAGGGGATATTGAGCCGTTCGATTTGGCGGTACGTCCCGGAGAAATCGTCGGGCTGGCCGGGCTGTTGGGCTCCGGTCGAACCGAGACGGCTGAAGTGTTGTTTGGCATTCGCCGTGCCGATCAGGGGACCGCATCGATCCGTGGAGCATCGCAAAATATCCGTACCCCGGCGCGGGCTTCCCGGGCAGGGATAGGATTCTGCCCTGAAGATCGTAAAACCGATGGCATCATTGGTGCGGCCTCGGTCAGGGAAAATATTATCCTGGCCCTTCAGGCACAGCGCGGATGGCTTCGGCCACTCTCCCGCCATCAACAGACAGAAATTGCCGAACGACTGATCAAAAGCTTAGGGATCCGTACCCCGGATGCTGAACAGCCGGTAGAGCTGCTGTCCGGGGGTAATCAGCAAAAAGTGTTGTTGTCGCGCTGGCTGGTGACCCGACCCCAGTTTCTTATTCTCGACGAACCGACCCGCGGGATCGATATTGGTGCCCATGCAGAAATTATCCGGCTGATTGAATCGCTGTGTGCCGACGGGCTGGCACTACTGGTGATCTCGTCCGAGCTGGAGGAGTTGGTGGGCTATGCCGACAGAGTGATTATTTTGCGTGATCACCGCCAGGTGGCTGAGATCCCGCTGGAACGGCTGTCGGTAGGGACGATCATGACCGCGATTGCCGACGGAGGAGGTCAGAATGGCTGAAATTCCTGAAACCGTAGTAGTGACGGAGAAACATAAACGGCGCTGGCCGCCGGGGATCCCGCAAATTCTCGCCCTGATACTGGTACTGATTATTGACAGCCTGGTGTCGGATAATTTCTTTTCAGTACAGATTCGTGATGGCCGGTTATTTGGCAGCCCGATCGATATTCTGAACCGGGCCGCTCCGGTCGCTATTCTGTCTCTGGGAATGACGCTGGTGATCGCCACCGGAGGAATCGATCTGTCGGTCGGAGCGGTGATGGCTATTTCCGGTGCGACCGCTGTAAGCATGGTGGTAGCCGGACACTCACTGCCGGTGGTGATTGGTGCAGCGTTGCTCAGTGGTGTTGTGTGCGGTCTGTGGAACGGCATCCTGGTGGCTATTCTTAAAATACAACCCTTCGTAGCGACATTGATCCTGATGGTCGCCGGGAGGGGTATCGCTCAGTTGATCACTCAGGGGCAGATCGTCACCTTTGATAATCCGTCGCTGGCCTGGCTGGGATCCGGTGCCCTGGTGGGGTTACCGGTGCCGGTGTGGATCACTTTATTTATAGCCCTGCTGACAGGGCTGCTGGTGCGTAAAACCGCGCTGGGTTTATTCCTTGAAGCAACAGGGATCAATCTGCGGGCTGCCCGAAATGCCGGGGTGAATGGCGCGGTGATAGTGATTGTCGCTTATGTGATTAGCGGGCTTTGTGCCGCGGTGGCCGGGATTCTGGTCGCCGCTGATATCCGTGCTGCAGATGCAAACAATGCCGGGCTGTGGCTGGAGCTGGATGCCATCCTGGCGGTGGTGATTGGCGGCACGGCACTGGTCGGGGGGCGGTTTAATCTGTTTCTGTCACTGGTTGGGGCACTGATTATCCAGGCGATGAACACCGGGATTTTACTGTCAGGATTCCAGCCGGAACTGAATCAGGTGGTGAAAGCCCTGGTGGTGATGGCGGTGCTGCTGCTGCAGTCTCCGCGGTTTCTGGCGCTGTTTACCCGGAGAGAACGCTGATGATTAAACGCTATTTACCTTTAATGATCACGCTGGTGGTCTTTGTCGCTGGCTATCTGTTTTGTCTGAGTCAGTATCCGGCGTTCGCGACGACCAGAGTGATCTGTAATATCCTGACCGATAATGCGTTTCTCGGGATTATTGCGGTAGGGATGACCTTTGTGATCCTCTCCGGCGGTATCGATCTGTCGGTAGGAGCGGTGATCGCCTTTACCGGGGTATTTATCGCGCGGATGATCACTCAGTACCATATGGATCCGTGGCTGACATTTGCGATTATTCTGGTGGCTGGCGCGGCTTTCGGAGCGCTGATGGGCTGGTTGATTGATGCCCTGAAGATCCCTGCGTTTATTATTACGCTGGCCGGGATGTTTCTGCTGCGTGGCTGCAGTTATTTGATCTCTGAAAACTCAATCCCGATTGACGATCCGCTGTATACCACCTTGTCCTCGCTAAGCTGGAAGATTCCGGGAGGTGGGCGACTCAGCCTGCTGGCGGTGATTATGCTGGTGGTGGTCGCTGGCGGGATCCTGCTGGCTCACCGCAGTCGCTTTGGTAACCAGGTCTACGCCATCGGCGGAAACCTGACCTCTGCCCGGCTGATGGGAGTATCGGTCAGAGCGACCACGCTGAAGGTCTATATGCTGTCGACAACCTTGGCAGTGTTAGCCGGAATTGTCTTCTCGGTATATACCTCTGCCGGCTATGCCCTGGCGGGTGTCGGGGTTGAGCTGGATTCGATAGCCTCAGTGGTGATCGGAGGGACCTTACTGTCAGGCGGGGTAGGCACTGTACTGGGGACTCTGTTTGGCGTACTGATTCAGGGCCTGATCCAGACATGGATTAATTTTGACGGCACGCTGAGCTCCTGGTGGACCAAAATTGCCATCGGAATTCTGTTGTTTGTGTTTATCAGTTTGCAGCGCCTACTGACTTACTGGTGGAGTCGACAGAAAAATGCGCCAGTCCGTCGGTTAAGCTGATGGCTAATTACACCAGGCTGTTGATGACACAGTGGCAAGGGATTGCCCACTGAACTGGTAAAAAACAGCTATTCATAGCGGTTAAGTGTTCTTTCCCTTGCCTCCGGGAGTGGCTATAACTTCTGTGAAATATGGCTTTATTTGCTTTTTTATCCGATAAATGACCGGAATTGTGATCGACTTCAAATGTTACTCAAAGGTTAATTTTGCTGAATGTATGGATAAATTCGCTGTCATTGAGTGGTGTGATTTTGCTCTCCCTTTCCTGAAGTAAACAAGGATAAAACTAACCCTGATTTTACCGGGGGGAGTGACCATTCGGCCAGGCGTAACCGCTGAAGTCCATTGTTCTGCCACCCGACATCGTGACCATTGCCGGAGAGAATAATGCGTAAATCTACCCAACTGTTAGCTGCGCTTGGCCTGGCCGCCCTGATGTCCCATTCAGTGTTGGCAGATACCCTGAAACTGGGATTTCTGGTCAAGCAACCAGAAGAACCCTGGTTCCAGACCGAATGGGCGTTTGCCGATAAAGCCGGCAAAGATATGGGGTTTAATGTCATCAAGATTGCGGTTCCTGACGGAGAAAAAACGCTGAATGCCATTGATAGCCTGGCGGCCAGCGGTGCCAAAGGCTTTGTTATCTGTACCCCGGATCCTAAACTCGGCGCCGCTATCATTGCCAAAGCCCGCAGTTACGATATGAAAGTGATTGCGGTAGATGACCAGTTCGTGAATGCCAAAGGCCAGCCGATGTCTGCTGTCCCGCTGGTGATGATGGCTGCCACCAAAATTGGTGAGCGCCAGGGCCAGGAACTCTATAAAGAGATGCAGAAACGTGGCTGGGATGTGAAAGACACTGCGGTGATGGCGATTACCGCGGATGAACTGGATACTGCAAGGCGTCGTACTACTGGCGCTATGGACGCCCTGAAAGCCTCGGGTTTCCCTGCTGCACAGATTTATCAGATTCCCACCAAATCAAATGATATTCCGGGGGCGCTGGATGCCGGTAATTCGTTGCTGGTTCAGCACCCCCAGGTTAAGCACTGGCTGATTGTCGGTATGAATGACAACACCGTGTTGGGGGGTGTTCGGGCGACCGAAGGCCAGGGATTTAAAGCCGCAGATGTGATTGGTATTGGCATTAACGGAGTCGATGCCGTCAGCGAACTTTCCAAAGCCAAAGCCACCGGTTTCTACGGTTCTTTACTACCGAGTCCGGATATCCACGGCTATAAAAGCAGCCAGATGTTGTTTAACTGGGTGACCAAAGATGAACAACCGCCCGCATTTACCGAAGTTACCGATGTGGTGCTGATTACCCGTGACAACTTTAAGCAGGAACTGAAGAAAAAAGGGCTGATGTAAACCGCAGCCACGCTCCGTCGCCTGGGGGGCGGAGCGTCAAAACTATCATGTTGTCATTGACTGTGATCGGGAGCCGTTATGATAAGAACCTCCGCGCCCCTGGCGTTTCAGGGGATAGGCAAAAGTTTCCCCGGGGTTAAAGCGTTGCAGGATATCTCCTTCAGTTGTGAGCAGGGGCAGATCCATGCATTGATGGGAGAAAATGGCGCCGGTAAATCGACGTTACTGAAAATCCTCAGCGGCAGTTATACCGCCACCGAAGGAACGTTAATTCTGCAGGGAAAACCGGTGGCATTCAGTAATACCACCGAGGCTTTACAGGCGGGTATTGCCATTATTTATCAGGAATTGCATCTCGTGCCGGAACTGACGGTAGCCGAGAATATTTTCCTGGGTCAGTTACCCGGGCAGGGTGGATTGTTGAATAAAAAGCTGTTGCGACAAAAGGCACAACAGCAACTCAGCATTCTCGGGATGACGCTCGATCCGGATACTCCGCTTAAATACCTGTCACTTGGCCAGTGGCAGATGGTGGAGATAGCCAAAGCGCTGGCGCGTGATGCGCAGGTGATTGCCTTCGATGAACCCACCAGTTCGCTGTCTGCCCGCGAAACTGAGCACCTGTTTCGTGTGCTCCGCCAACTGCGGGCGCAGGGCAAAGTGGTGCTCTATGTCTCGCACCGGATGGAAGAAATTTTTGCCTTAAGTGATGCGGTGACGGTATTTAAAGATGGTCGCTACGTCTGCACTTTCGATGATATGACCCGGCTTAGCCACCAACAACTGGTGCAGGCGATGGTGGGTCGCGATATTGGTGATATCTATGGTTACCAGCCGCGCCCCATCGGTGAAATCCGTCTCAGGCTGGATAAGTTCCATGCCGCCGGGGTGAAACAACCGGTTTCGCTGGAAGTGCGGGCTGGGGAGATTGTCGGATTATTTGGGCTGGTCGGTGCCGGACGGACCGAATTACTGAAAGGATTATTCGGAGCCAGCAAAATACTCTCCGGAGAGGTGTGGCTGGAGGGGGCAAAACTCCGCCTGTCGCAACCCATCGATGCTATAAGTTCCGGCATTCTGCTTTGCCCGGAAGACAGAAAAGCTGACGGTATCATTCCCGTTCACTCAGTTAATGAAAATATCAATATCAGCGCCAGGCGCGAACATTTGTCGGCGGGCTGGCTGGTGGATAACCACTGGGAACTGGAGAACGCCGGGCAGCATATCAGGGGGTTAAAAATCAAGACCCCGACCGGTGAACAGCAAATCGCCCGGCTCTCTGGCGGAAATCAGCAGAAAGCTATCCTCGGCCGTTGGTTGTCAGAAAGCCATATTAAAGTGATGTTACTGGATGAGCCTACCCGGGGTATCGATGTGGGCGCTAAACATGAAATTTATCAGCTGATCTATCAACTGTCTTCGCAGGGCGTTGCCGTATTGTTTGCCTCCAGTGACCTGCCAGAAGTGTTAGGACTGGCAGATCGTATTCTCGTGATGCGCGAAGGCGCCATTGCCGGTGAGCTTTCTCATGATCAGGCGAGCGAATCTCAGGCATTGAGCCTGGCGATGCCGGTAGCCTCCGGACAACCGGCTGTTGCCTGAAACCAGGAGTTAACTATGACTAATTCAACTTCAACCCCTTCTGCCACCGCACCGCTGGCAGTGTCTTCCGGGCAACGCCTTAACCGGCTGTGGAACAATTTTGGCATGCTGGTGGTATTTGCATTGCTGTTTATCGTCTGTGCCATTTTCGTGCCTAACTTTGCCACGTTTATCAATATGAAAGGCCTGGGACTGGCTATGTCGATGTCCGGGATGGTGGCCTGCGGAATGCTGTTTTGCCTGGCTTCCGGTGATTTTGATCTGTCTGTCGCTTCGGTGATTGCCTGTGCCGGAGTGGTGACCGCGGTAGTGATGAACCTGACCGAAAATATGTGGATTGGCGTGGGGGCCGGTTTATTACTGGGTTGTCTGACCGGATTGGTCAATGGATTTGTGATTGCGCGGCTTAAAATTAATGCCCTGATTACGACGCTGGCGACAATGCAGATTGTCCGCGGCCTGGCTTATATCATCTCGGACGGTAAAGCGGTGGGCATTGATGATGATTCGTTTTTCAGCCTGGGATATGCCAACTGGCTCGGGGTGCCGGCACCCATCTGGCTGACGATTTTAACGATGGTCGTGTTTGGATTCCTGCTAAATAAAACCATTTTTGGCAGAAATACTTTGGCGATTGGTGGTAATGAGGAAGCCGCCAGACTGGCCGGGGTGCCTGTCGTCCGCACCCGGATTATTATTTTCATCCTTTCCGGGCTGGTATCGGCCGCAGCGGGAATCATTCTGGCCTCCCGCATGACGAGCGGCCAGCCGATGACATCGCTGGGCTATGAGTTGGTAGTGATTTCTGCCTGTGTGTTAGGAGGCGTTTCGCTAAAAGGTGGGGTAGGCCGCATTTCTTATGTCGTAGCCGGGGTATTAATATTAGGCACCGTGGAAAATGCCATGAATCTGCTGAACATTTCACCGTTTTCACAGTATGTCGTACGGGGTGCTATTTTGCTGGCAGCGGTTATTTTTGACCGCTATAAACAAAAAAGCTAAGTCTGAAAGCGTTGTGATTCACCATGCGCCTGGTGAGTTTGCTTCTTTGAGTTCCGGGGAGAATTTATGATGTTGCATTCGTCATCCGGCAAATTACAGAAAGATCCGTTACTGCCGGGCTATCATTTTAATGCCTGGCTGGTGGCGGGGTTGACGCCAATCACCGCCGGGGGAGCTCTGGATTTCTTTATTGACCGCCCGGAAGGGATGAAAGGGTATATTCTTAATCTCACCATTAGTGGAAAGGGACGGGTTTTTGAAGGCGAAGCCGGTTTTGACTGTGAGCCCGGAGATATGTTGCTGTTTCAGCCGCAAATGGCGCATTACTATGGCCGGGCGCCGGACAGTGATAACTGGTTTCATCGTTGGGTCTATTTCCGTCCCAGAGCCTTCTGGAGTAACTGGTTACAGTGGTCCACCCTGCAATCCGGCGTAGGAAGATTACGGTTACCGGAGAGTTTGCAGGCTGAGTTCAGTCAGATGTTTATTAATATTGAGCAGGTGCACAATTCAGGAAGGCCCTTTGCCGAAGAAATGTCGATGAATCTGCTGGAAAATCTGTTGCTGAGGGCGGCAGAGGAAGACCCCAGACACCAGCAACAGGTTCGTGATGCCCGAATTGTGGAAGCCTGTCAGTTTATGACACTGCGTCTGGCCAGTGATCTGAAAATTGAGGATATTGCCCGGCATGTTTGTTTATCGCCATCACGGCTGGCTCATCTGTTCCGCGAACAACTGGGAGTCAACCTGCTGCGCTGGCGTGAAGATCAACGGATTATCCGTGCCCGGTTATTACTACAGTCGACCCTGGAACCGGTGGCCACGGTGGCCAGAGAAGTGGGATATGACGATCAGCTCTATTTTTCCAGGGTTTTTCGTAAACGGGTAGGGGTCAGCCCCAGTGATTTTCGGCGGCGTAGCCATGAAGATGAAGCCATGTTATCTGTCGAGCCTCCCCGATGAGACTGCCGGTATCCTCTGATACCGGCATCACAGGGCTTACTTCACAGTGAAAGTATAACTGCCTTTGGTTTTATGCCCGTCGACAGACAGTGCATGCCAGTCAACCTGATATTTCCCATGGCTCAGCGGCTGAGTCACCGGCACAATCAGGGTACTTTTCGCGTTATCTTCCACGCTGGCTTTACCGGTCGCCACCTGCCTGCCATCGGCCTGTGACAGAGTGATGCCGGTAAAGGCCGCTTCTAAATCTTCAGAAAAATGCAGTGTTAAATGGTCAGGTGAGACCGAAACTTCACTCTGTTGTGCCGGTTCGGCAGAGGTCAGATGAGCATGTGCCAGCGCCTGCTGACTGAGTAACGCACTGCCCAGTAAAGATAACGCTGCAACGATATTTTTTGCTGAAAAAGACATAATCATTCCTTGTGAGTCGCCGGTCATTGACTGACCTGCGTAAATTAACAATATATTTCGGGGGACGCGCCTGATGGCAATGAATAATTTATTCCCGAAGACTGAAAACCAGACCTGTGGCCATAATGACAACAGTGAATAGTTATTCTGAAAATAGATAAATGTCCGATCCTGATGATGAGGAATAATCACGGAAATAACCGTCTTTTATTTAAGACGTAATTATTCCTGCGCGAATGCACATATTATTTACCTACAGCAAAATAATCTGCCGTTCATCCTCAGAGACAGAACAGGAAATTCAGCAGCAGAGGGGAGGACCCCGGGGTTGAAGATCGCCGGTGAATAAACGAACCGGCAGGGCGTAATGTCGCCTGGCGGGTGGGGCGCGACGCAACAGTAAACTGAACCAGCACAGGAAGACCATCATTGCCAGCAGTACCGGCATATGCAGCAGCATCACGCAGTATCCACAGGCAATATCATCCATTCCCGACATTGGGTCAACAGCCGGAGCAGAGTGGGGTGCGGCATGTTTCTCCATGACCATATGCGAGGTCACAGACATGCCCGGCATAGCTTCCGGCATTGCCATTTCAGAAGAAGCAGAGATACTGGCAGTGGGTGTGGCGGAGGAGTTTTGTAATGAACGGGATATTTCCGGGGCAATAAACAACATCAGTATTGCCAGGATGGCAATAACTGCAGGAAGTTTAGTGTGCGATAACCGGATAAGAAATGACAATTCCATTAGGTCCCCGTTAATAATAGCGCTAGTGTAATCTTTTTTTTGTCTGGTTGTTAAGTCCGTTGTTATTTTATTTAAAATTAATTTCGCCATTGCTTTTCCGGAAGGTGGCTAAAGGGGAATGGCTGACGGCGGCGAAATCAGAGATTTTCGAAGAGAGCAGGAAAAACAACGGGTGCAGGCACCCGCCGTAAATACATCAGAAATCGTATTGCAGAGTGACGCGGTTCTGCCAGAAATCTTTCTTGTACAGTGGGGAAGTCTGCACCCCGAGGAAATCATTCAGGCTCAGCCCCTTCAGCACGCCGTCAAAGTTCCAGACACCGTAGACCAGATATTCTGACTGACGCAGGCTGCCGGAAGCGGCCGGCGGGGTCAGATCCATCCAGGTGTAACGGGTACCGACGGTCAGATTCTGGTTGTAGTTATAGTTCAGGCTGGTCGACCAGGCGTTGCCATTCCCCAGATCCTGGGTACTGGTGAAGAACGGTTGTGCAAAGTAAGGGCCTGATGAGGCGTTATGTGCGTACGGGGTGACCAGCGCGTACTGATAGCTGTTGGCATTATTCGACAGGTAATCATAACCCAGCTTCCAGTTCAATTGTGGCGTCAGGTTCAGGGATAACTGCCAGCCAATGCTCTGGCTGTTCACCGGACCCGCCAGATCTTTACCGTTGCCGGTACCCCGAATGTATTGCACCCCGAAATCCGGGGTCATGGCGACGTTATTCCAGCTGGCATGACCTTCGGTATAGAAAATATTGGTGTAGTCGCGATAGCTTTCGTACCAGGCCACGCCATTCAGATGAGTGCTGCCGGTATCCAGGTGATGTCCGGCGCCCAGCGACCACATACCTGCCGTTTTATCGGTCGTGTTATAGGCGGTATAACGGCCCTGAGTATCGGAGCCCCAGGGTTTGTAGCGGAAAACTTTAGTCGCGCGCAGGAAGTCTTCGCCCTGACCATATTCCATATCCACCGCCTGATAAATGATCGGGGTGATACGCCAGTCATAGTTACCCAGGAAAGGTAAATCCAGCTGCTGGTTACCGCCGGTTATGCGGAAATCATCCCCTTTCCACTGTAACCAGGCTTCACCGATATTGGTCTGGTTTTCTCCCAGTTCGCTAACGGTCTGGTCCGCACTGCCGTGATCAATACCACGGACAAACAGTCCACTGACACCCATGTTAAAACCGTCATAAGGCGCCGTTTCATATTTCAGGAAACCCCCGTAGCTGACGGTATCCTGGTTATAGTGAGAGACAAAATAGGCATTGTGTGTGGAATAGTAGAGAGAACGGATACTGCCACTGACCTTGCCTTTGGTGAAAATTTCACTGAAATCGTTGGCAGTTTGCGGGTTGCCATCATCGGCGACGGCCTGTGCCATCACCGGTAACAGACAGGCGGCCAGTAATCCGCCACCTATCGCTTTTTGCCAGCCGGCACGGTGCGGTGTATTGCTATCATTAGTTATTTTTTTCATCAGTCATTCCCGTTTATTTGCCACATTACTTTTATGCGGGGGCAGTCAATGCCGCCCCGCTGTTTTATAGTGTTATGCCATGATCAGTTGCTTTGCTGCCTGACGGTGACGGGCAATCAATGCCTCGGTATCCAGCCCGACAATCCTGCCGTCGGTAACCCGCCATGTGCCGCCAATCATCACCCGGTCCGCCTGTTCCGCACCGCATAGCAGTAAAGCTGCCAGTGGGTCATGACTGCCGCTGAAGCGCAAATCATCCAGCCGGTACAGGGCAATATCTGCCTGTTTACCGACCGACAACTGTCCGATATCGCTGCGCCCCAGGGCTTTCGCCCCCCCGAGGGTAGCCCAGCGCAGGATCAGTTCCGGGGTAATGTCTCTGGCCCCGTAACGTAAACGCTGCAGATACAGCGTCTGGCGGGCTTCGTACATCATGTTGGAGGCATCGTTTGAGGCCGATCCATCAACGCCCAGGCTTATCACCGCACCGGCCTGTTCCAGTTCCAGCGTTCTGCAGATACCGGAAGCGAGGCGCATATTAGAGACCGGACAATGGCATATCGCGCAGCCGGCAGCTCCCAGACGTTCAATTTCCTGTTGATTGAAGTGAATACCGTGAGCAAGCCAGGTCCGGTGACTTAACCAGCCCACCGAATCCAGATAATCAACGGTACGCAAACCGAAGCGTTTCAGACAAAACTCTTCTTCATCCAGCGTTTCGGCCAGATGGGTATGTAAACGGACGTCCAGAGCTTCAGCCATTTCTGCGCTGGCGCGCATGATATCAGTGGTGACCGAAAAAGGAGAGCATGGCGCTAAGGCAATCTGAATCTGTGCGCCGTCACCACGCTGATGATAACGTTTAATCAGGCGTTCACTGTCCGCCAGAATATCTTCCGCAGTCTGAACCGTATGCTCCGGAGGCAGACCACCGGATGCCTGGCCGAGGCTCATCGAACCCCGGGTCAGCATGGCCCGCATTCCCATGCGGCTGACCACTTCAGCTTCAATATCGATGGCATCTTCCATTCCCTGAGGGAACAGATAGTGGTGGTCGCTGGTGGTGGTACAACCTGAGAGTAACAACTCCGCCATCGCCACTTCGGTCGCCAGAGCCAGTGCCTCTGGCGTCAGTTTTGCCCAGACCGGATATAACTGTTGCAGCCAGGGAAACAGCGGCTCACTGACCACCGGTCCCCAGGCCCGGGTCAGGGTCTGATAAAAATGATGGTGAGTGTTTACCAACCCGGGGAGCACCACGTGTTCACGGGCATCAAACACTTCATCACAGGGTTGCGACGGCTGCTGTCCAGCGGCCAGCACTTCACTGATAGTATTTCCGGTGATCACCAGGCCACCGCGAGCCTGTTGGTCGCTGGCAGTAAAGCAGGCCAGTGGCTGTTTAATCCAAATCCTGCGCCCGGAGGTGCCGGAAACCGGGTGCTGTTCAGACATGCGTTTCTCCTGAAATTGAACTGCTGCTTTCATTATGAGTGTGAGTATTTACTTCGGGTTTATGCTTTGAGCGTGGCAGTACCAGGTTCAGCAGAATCGCAAGGATACCGCCGCTGGTGACCGCGCTCTGTAGCAGGGTGCGGATAAAGGCCGGTAGCTCTTTGATCACATCCGGCTGGGCCTCAATTCCCAGACCGACACCAAACGAGATGGCAATAATCAGCATGCCGCGGTTATCGATGGTCTCGCGGGTCATAATCCGAATCCCTGCGGCGACGACGTTGCCAAACATCACCAGTGTGGCACCGCCAAGCACCGGAGGTGGCAACTGCTCCAGCACATGGCTGAACATCGGGAACAGGCCGAGCAGCACAAAGATGCCGCCAATCCAGAAGCCCGCGTAACGGCTGGCAACCTGCGTCATCTGAATCACGCCGTTGTTCTGGGCAAATGTGGTATTCGGGAAAGAGGAGAAAGCGGCGGCCAGGATGCAACTGACACCGTCACCGAGGATTCCACCCTTGATACGTTTTTCAAATTCAGGGCCTTCAACCGGCTGTTTTGACAGCATACAGTTGGCTGTCAGGTCGCCCACGGCTTCGATTATCGAAATCAGTGAGACCAGGGCGATTGGAATAAACACACTCAGGTTAAACGCCACACCGAAACGGAACGGGACCGGCACGGTCAGTAACTGCCCGCCGGAGGAAAATTGCGGATGGAAAGAACCGGTCAGCCAGGCGGCCACACTACCCACGACAATCCCGGTCACAATCCCGGATAGTCTGAGCCAGGGGGAGCGGCTACAGTTCATCAGCACAATTACAATCAGAGTCAGCGCGCCCAGCCCCAGGTTACGCGGAGAACCGAAATCTGCTGCACCGAAACCGCCGCCCCAGTCACTGATGCTGACTTTAATCAGACTGATACCGATCAGCACAATCACGCTGCCGGTCACCAGCGGGGTCAGCAGCCGTGAAAAGGTATGGATAAAGCGGCTGACGATCAGCGGGATAATCGCTGCCACCAGGTTGCAACCAAAGATCATGGCCAGAATCTGCTCCGGAGTTCCACCCTGGCCTTTGATCATCATCCCGCCGGAAATAATCACCCCCAGAAAGGCAAAGCTGGTGCCCTGCAGACAAATCATCCCCGCCCCGATGGAAAAGAAACGTCCGGCCTGCAGGATGGTCCCCAGACCGGAGGCAAATAATGACATGCTAATCAGATAGGGCATGTAGGCATTCAGCCCCAGCGTGGAACCTATGATCAAAGGCGGGGTGATAATACCGACGATACTGGCCAGCATGTGCTGAATAGCGGTAAAAATCGCGGGGACGGTCGGTATCTTCTCATTCAGGCCATATAACAGCCCGGTTTCATGGGTTTTATTCATCGGGTTCGCTCCGGGGGAGAAACTAAAGTTTCCTATCCAAAGCAATAATCAGGCCATCCCTGGCCCACTGTGGGGCTGATATCGACCCGTGCTGGCTAAACTACGACGAATTAAGGAAAATTTTTTACAAACTGCCTTAGTGAAACAACAGACTCATAATTTCCTGATTTGTCGTTTTTTGGTTCATGGCGTTTTATGTGTGCACTAAAATAATGCTTTTGCACCGTGACTTAGCGTAACGGGATGACGATAAAACAACAGGCAACAGACGGGTGAGCGGGTTATCCGGGGAGGTAACCTGTTTAAAGTTATAGAAATAATGATTTCTATCAGCACCCGTATAACAGGAGAGTGGCGTCAACGCTTACGTGGAGATGAAACTACAGGCCGCATAGCTGCAGTAAAATGATCTGAATGTTTCAGGTGCGCAGTCATTCTGTCACCTGAAAACATCCGGCTGTGGCAAGCTGAAGACCAGACAAACCGGCCGATTACCCGATGTCAGAAGGTGACGGGGGTATTAACCCATAGTACCTGTGCCTCTTCATCCCCGTGGTTATGATAGCCGTGAGGAATATGGCTGGGAAAGTGGAATGAATCGCCGGCAGACAGCGAATAGCTTTTGTCACCCAGAATCAGTTCAATACTCCCTGTTAATACATAGCCCATCTCTTCACCCTGATGTTCAATCAGCCCGTCACTGCGGGTGTCAGGCGCTATAATATGGATGTTTCCCTGTAATAACATTCCCTTACGTGAAGGCGTCAGCCGTTCCAGCTCAATCCCTCCACTTTTATTGCGTTTGACAAACCGGGTGCGGGAACGTTTTGATGCCGTTTGTACGGGTTCTTCCTGTTCCCAGGTTTCGGCAGTCAGATCTGAAATATTGGTATTCAGTGCCCGTGCCAGACGGTGAAGCATCGCCAGCGACGGTGAAGCAGCATCGTGTTCGAGTTTGGAAATCAGGCTCTCAGAACATCCAGCCTGTACTGCGACTTGTTTGAGTGTCAGTTCTGCAACCAGTCGGGCATGTTTCAGCCGTCCTCCCAGCCCTGGCAGGCTGGCGGAATTCCCTGAAGCTGCATTCTGCGTGGTTTTTTTTTCAGTATTAGCCATCAGTACTCTCTGGAATGAAAAACGACCTCATCATGAGGCCGTCAGCAGTATCAGTCATTGACCACGAAATGCACATCGACCGGATTGAGGTCATTGATTGGCACAATGTCCTGAGGGCAGGCGGACATCACTACCACACAATCCATCGTGGCACGAATCTGTACATAATCGCCTGGTTTTGATACCGGCGGCAACCAGTCAACAGTGTAATCCGGTTTTACCGGGATATTCATCCATAAGTTAAACGGCTGTGGAACTTCCCTGGCACGCAGGCCGATAGCGTTTAACGCCATCCGCATATTGTCAGCACAGCTGTCGTGGTAGCCTTCAACACCGAGATTAGTATAACGATACAAATCACAGGCTGCCATCAGGGTATCGTGGATACCTGGCGAGGTGTCGGCAATCAGTTCACCAATCGGCCGGCGCTGGTTAGTCACCAGGGCATCGCCCGGCTTAGGAATGATTTTATCGATAAACGCGCGGGCATGTTCCATCGACAGAAATTCGCTCATATCCTCTGTATTAAACATCCATGTGTCACAGACCTGAGTCCCGTGGGTATTGGTGATGGTGATCACCTGGCCTTTTTTCAGTTTCACTGCCCGTCCACAACGCGCCGGCACAGTATAGGTTTTGCCGGTTTCCGGGGTGCCATCGGCCGAAATGGGTTGTTCCAGCGTTGCGTTATGGCCTAATGAGGTGCCGTTATCTTTATGGCAGCAGGCTGGGTAAGTGGTGTCGTTCATAAAATCTCCGGTGTTTCAGATTGATTAGCAAGTTCGGCCAGACACCAGGCAAGGACCCGGGTGCCGGCGGTGAGATCCGCAGGCTCGGTAAATTCTGCGGGGTTGTGGCTGATACCGTCCCGGCTCGGCACAAAGATCATTCCGGTCGGGCAATGGGCGGCCAGGTTCATCGCATCGTGAAATGCTCCGGACCTCAGCGGAATAAAGGGTTGGTTCAGGGCCTGGCAGGCGGCGGTTACGGTCGAGACAATCGCCTCAGGGAACTGTACCGGTGGGTGAATAAAGCCGGCAGTCGCCTGACAATAATCAGGCAAACATTCTTTCAGTTGCTGATCGAAAGCCTCCAGTACGGTCGGGTCTGCATGCCGAAAGTCAACGCTAAAGGTCACTCTGGCAGGAATAGTATTGATAGCATTGGGTTCGACCTGCCAGCGGCCAAAGGTGATCCGTAATTCGCTGCCGGCCAGCGCATCACCCAGCTGACGGAGCTGTTCAGTCGCAGTCATCGCCAGTGACATGGCATCGCGACGCAGGTGCATGGGAGTGGTGCCTGCGTGTGCGGCACTTCCTTCACAAATGACCTGGTACCAGCGCACGCCCTGAATACCGGTGACAGCCCCCAGGCTGATGCCTGCCTTTTCCAGCACCGGGCCTTGTTCAATGTGCAGCTCCAGGAAAGCGGACATCGGTATTGGCGCACGGTGTGGCAGCCCGGGGAACGCCTGATGATGATCGGTCAATGCTTGCTGCAAAGTCACCTGATCCGCATCGGTGGCCTGCAGATAGTGTGACAGACGTTCAGGATAGACAAACGCACTGGATCCCATCGCCCCCGGAGAGAAACGGCTGCCTTCTTCATTCATCCAGACCGCAACTTCTACCGGGCGTAAGGTGGTGATGCCGGCATTATTCAGTGCGGCAATGCACTCTAATCCGGCCATCACTCCCAGACAGCCATCGTACTTTCCGCCGCTCGGCTGGGTGTCGGTATGGCTGCCGGTGACGACCGGCGGCAAGTCTGAGGTCCCGGGGCGGCGAAAAAACAGATTGGCACTGTCATCGGTAAACACGCTACAGCCCAACGATTCGGCCTGCCCGATCAGCCAGCGCCTTGCCTGCAGGTCCAGTACTGACAGTGCCTGGCGGTTGACCCCGCCATCAGCTGTGGCGCCAAAGCGGGCCAACTGTTCCAGCGAGTCCACCAGGCGCTGTTGGTTAATCGCCATTGCCAGTTTACCGGCACAGGAGTTGCTCATGACACCAGTTCCTTGTTATCAGAAAAATTAAGACTGCGGTTAAACCAGGGGCGCAGAAACGTTTGTAAGCGTTCTGTCTCAGGGGCATGGAACAATTTTTGAGGCGGACCGGTTTCGATAATTTTTCCCGCCTCCATAAATACCACCTGACTGGAGATTTTGGCGGCAAAACTCATCTCATGGGTGACCATCACCATGGTCATCCCGGCACTGGCCAGTGATGAAATGACCTGCAATACCTCTTCCACCAGTTCAGGGTCGAGGGCAGAGGTCGGTTCATCCAGCAGCATCAGCTGTGGCTCGACTGCCAGTGCCCGTGCGATACCAACCCGCTGCTGCTGGCCGCCAGATAAGCGTGCCGGATAAGCGGACATTTTCTGCCGCATTCCGACTCTGTCGAGAGCCGCCGTCGCCAGATTCCGGGCCTCATGTTTTTCAATATTCTTCCCCAGTACCAGTGAAGCCATGACATTCTCCAGCACCGTCATATGGGGCCACAGATTGAACTGCTGAAAGACCATCGATAACGGGCGGCGGACTTCAGCAATAGCGGCAGGGCTGTCCTGATACTTCGCCCCGCGTTGAGTACTGCTGTAGCCGAGTAACTGGCCGGCAATAATCACTTCACCTTCATCATAGGTCTCAAGAAAATTCATACAGCGCAGGGCGGTGGTTTTTCCTGACCCTGAAGGGCCTATCAGCGAAACAATTTCACCAGGCATCACCTGCAGACTGATATCACTGAGCACACGATGTGAGCCGTAAGATTTACCCACGGAGCGTAGCTCCAGAAGCGGAAGGGTTGTCATACGATCATCCTTTGAGATAACGGTTGGTTCGCTGTGCGGCGAAACGAAAAATAACAGTGACACTCTGCGTCAGGAACCAATAGCTCAGTACCAGCAGGGTGTAGGGCACCACATAAGAAAAGGTGTCACTGACAATCTGGCCTGCGGTCATGGTCAGTTCAGGCACGGTAATAATCGAGGCGACAGCGCTCTCTTTAATGGTCAGAATGACCTGGTTGCCGAGCAATGGCAGGCAAAAACTGAACGCCTGTGGTGCCTGGATATGCCAGAAAATCCGCCGGTCAGCGATGCCGTGGACACGAGCGGCCTCGATGTGGCCCGCCGGGACGGTATTCCATGCGGTACGGAACAGCTCGGCAAAATATGCCGCACTGTATAAGGCCAGAGACAGGATGGTGGCCTGTACCGCACTGAGGGTGATACCTATTACCGCCAGACCAAAATAGGCGACAAACAGCTGAGCCAGATAGGGCGTACCCCGGATAATCCAGATGTAAAAGCGGTAGGGCAGTATGAACCCGGGCAGGGTAAGCCGCAGAGCATTCAGCCCAAATCCCAATAATCCGCCCAGCAATGCTGCCGCCAGGCTTATCTGTAAGGTCACCAGCAAAGCGTGGACAAACAGCGGTAAATCGGTGAGATAAGCATTCACTGATAGCGCTCCTTCCAGCGTTTTTCCAGCAGCGATGCGGCCGTCGACAGCAAACTGGTCAGCAGCAGATAGAAAACTGCAGTCACCAGATAAACCTCCAGTGGCCGGTAAGTCTGAGAGACCAGTTGCTGGCCGACGCGCATTAAGTCTGTGACCGAGACGACGGAAACCACGGCCGAGACTTTAATCACATCGATTAATTCTGACACCAGGGCGCTAAGGGTTAAGCGTAATACCTGAGGCAGTTGGATTTTGCACAGTACTCTGAATCGGCTGATACCAAAGATGGCGGCAGCTTCAAGCTGACCCTTCGGTATAGCATCAAACCCGCTGCGCAGAATCTGTGACTGATAGGCTGAAGTATTCATCGCCAGCACAATAATGGCGGCTATACTGCCGGGAATATCCAGTCCCAGAGCGGTAGGCAGGTAGAAGCACAACAGCAATTGAGCCAGCAAGGGCGTACCGCGGAAGAAACTGCAATAAACGCCACAGAAGGCCTGCAGCCCTTTATGCCGCGACTGACTGAGCTGGCAGAGCAGCACCGCCAACACAAAGCCAATAGCCATTCCTGCCACACACAACGTCAGCGTGACCATTGCGCCGTGGCGTAATTGCGGGATATACATCACCAGCCGTTGAATAAAATCAGTCATCAGTGCCGGCCTTAGATTTTCGGTACCGGCATTGGGCCTTGCGGCAGTTGGGTGGTAAAGCCAAACCATTTCTGTTGCAGACGAGTCATGGTGCCGTCTTTTTCTGCCCTGGCGATACCGTCGCTGAAGAAGGTGACCAGAGACTGGCTGTCAGCATCTTTACGTCCTACCCAACCGAAGTAGGTTTTCGGTCCCAGCATTTCCGGCAGGGTCGCGAACACGCCAGGCCGCGCTTTGATTAACGGACCAAGATTAGCCAGGGACTGGGCGACTCCGTCCAGCCGGTGGGTCGCCAGATCCGCATAAGCTTCGTCAAAACTGACATACTGGCGGATTTCTTTTATGCCCGGTTTACCTTCGCTTTTCAGATGCTGGTTGTAGTCCTGCAGAATCTGCAACTGACCGGATCCCGCCTGTGAACCCACCACTTTACCACTCAGGTCCTCCGGGGACTTGATAGAACTGTCATCATTGCGTTTAAGCAATGCCACCGTGGATTCAGCAATGGCTGAAGAGAAGGCAAAATTATCCATCCGCTGCTTGTTCACTGTCACCGCAGTCACAACAAAATCGAACTTTTTCGCGTCCAGACCCGGCAAAATACTCTGGAAAGGCAGATCCAGCTGTTTCACTTTGACACCCGGCAGTTGCTTCAGGATGTAGTTCATCAGATCGACATCGAAACCCACGATCTTGCCATCGACTACCGACTCAAAGGGTGCATAGCGCGCCTCAGTGGCGATGGTGATTTGTTTATTTTGTTTAATTCTTGCCAGTAAATCTTCGGCATGTGCCGCGGCAGATGCCGCCAGTAAGGCACATGAAACAACAGCGGCAGTCGTCAGTCTCAGTCGTGGAAATCGCATGTTTTTACTCTCCGGTGGCTCTGTCCAGTTATTGATTTAAATTCAAGTCACTTGAATGAAATTAAATAAGCATGAATCATGCCAGGATCGTTTTTTATTTTATTGATTATAAATCAGTGGGTTGATTATTGTGTGGGCAAACAGGGATCGGCGATCGCACCGTCAGTACGCAATCAACAAGGGAATGCATCAGCAGAGTGCAGAGGGACAGGAGGGGGAGCAGGAAAAATGCGGATAAACCAGAAATCCCCCTCCGCGGAGGGGGAACGCATCAGAAATTAATCACCGTACGGATGGATTTGCCCTCGTGCATCAGATCAAAGGCATCGTTGATTTTATCCAGGGTCATGGTATGAGTGACAAACGGAGCCAGCTCAATTTTACCGTTCATTGAATCTTCTACCATGCCCGGCAGTTGCGAACGGCCTTTGACGCCCCCAAATGCAGTCCCTTTCCAGACACGCCCTGTCACCAGCTGGAACGGACGGGTTGAAATTTCCTGACCAGCACCGGCGACACCGATAATCACCGATTGCCCCCAGCCACGGTGTGCGCTTTCCAGCGCGGCGCGCATAACATTGACATTACCGATACATTCAAAGGTATGGTCAACACCCCATTTGGTCATTTCGACAATCACCTGCTGAATTGGCTTATCGTAGTCATTGGGATTGATAAAGTCGGTGGCACCAAACTGTTTGGCCAGCGCAAATTTTTCCGGGTTGGTATCAATGGCAAAAATACGGCCGGCTTTTGCCTGACGGGCCCCCTGAACGGCAGCCAGACCAATTCCGCCAAGGCCGAAAATCGCCACGGAATCGCCTTCCTGAACTTTAGCCGTGTTATGCACCGCACCGATACCGGTGGTGACACCGCAGCCCAGCAGGCAGACATGTTCATGGTTGGCTTCAGGGTTAATTTTTGCCAGTGACACTTCTGCCACTACGGTGTATTCACTGAATGTTGAACAACCCATATAGTGGTACAGCGGCTGACCATTGTAAGAAAAACGTGAGGTTCCGTCTGGCATCACTCCTTTCCCCTGGGTTTCACGCACGGCAACACAGAGGTTAGTTTTACCTGACTTACAGAAATCGCATTCACCACATTCAGCGGTATACAACGGAATAACATGGTCGCCGACGCTGACACTGGTCACACCTTCTCCCAGTTCAACGACCACACCGGCGCCTTCGTGTCCCAGAACGACCGGGAACAATCCTTCCGGATCACTGCCGGACAGAGTAAACGCATCGGTATGGCAGACACCACTGTGGGTAATTTTGATCAGCACTTCCCCTTTTTTAGGCGGAGCAACATCAATTTCAACAATTTCCAGCGGTTTTCCGGGGCCAAAAGCGACCGCAGCACGTGATTTCATAATGGGTATCCTTAATTCATGGTAAAGGGTCGCTATTTCAGATAAGCGCGAACCAGATCGATAGTATCGTTTACCGAGGTATTGAGTTGCTGGCTGTCTGTATCAGAACCGTCAAACGTTTCTCTGATATGACTCTCCAGCACTTCGGCCATCAGGCCATTAACAGCACCGCGCACCGCCGCAATCTGCTGCAGTATGGCCCGGCATTCTGCACCTTCATCCAGCGCACGTTCCAGAGCATCAATTTGCCCCCGGATGCGTCTGACACGGGTCAGAGTCTTCTTTTTTGCTTCAGGAGTAGACGGCATAGGTCAGTTTCTCAGTCGGGTGACGCAGTCAATATACTATATGGGAGTATAGTATAGGAAGAGTTTTTGTTGCGGGAAATGTTAAGGCAACCTCTCTGGCCTTTGCTTTAGTCGGATTTTTGCTGTGAATCTATAACGTTATGCTATGTGACTTAGATCACGTTTTTAATTTCTGTGAATTGCCAGTCGGTGAAGGCTAAAGAATACTCAGCTCAGAAATTAATCTTATTGCGGCGTGTTACTGCATTCGCAGGCAAGACCAAAATAGACATGTTTCCCGTTTTAGGGAGCATTGCTGTTTTGGTCTTTTTTTTTGCTTAAATGTGAGAAAAACAATGAATAACAATGAATTATCGGAAGGGATAATCAGGGAGGTTGGTGGTGAGACCAATATTCGTACGCTGACCCATTGTGCCACGCGACTGCGGATGGAGTTTAATCAGCGCAACCGGGTTAACCCGCCAGCTATCGAACAGTTACCAGGCGTGATTAGTGTTGTCGATAAAGGAGGGCAGTTTCAGATTGTTATTGGGAATGATGTTCAGAGGGTATTCTCGGCCATTCAGAAAAAACGTAATGCCAGCCAGCCGGATGCCACGCAGAGTGAAGATGAGGTTAAGGATAGCCCACATCAGAATATAATGAGCCGGATCATCAGTGTAATCTCTACCACGTTCACCCCGGTGATCCCTGCTATCACCGGGGCTGGGATGATAAAAGCATTACTGGCCATTCTGACTCTCACGGGAGTCTTATCTTCTGACAGCAGTAGCTACCAGTTACTGAATATTATTGCGGATGCAGCTTTCTTCTTTCTGCCGGTGTTACTGGCCTACGGTGCCTCTGTCAAATTTGAATGTAGCCCGATTCTGGCCATGACCGTGGCCGGTGTATTATTACATCCCGGCATTGCACAGATGATGGCATCAGGCAAACCCGTGGATTTCCTGGGGATCAAAGTCTTGCTGGCTGATTATTCCGGGTCGGTTTTGCCCATCATTTTGACTGTCTGGCTAATGTCATGGATAGAACGTTTTGCTGAAAAATATTCCCCTTCAATCATTAAGTTTTTCATTAAACCTATGATTGTTCTTATTTTTTCTGCTCCGCTGGCTTTGGTGGTGGTAGGACCCTTAGGCATCTTTCTGAATGATATGGTCGCGTCTGCCGCGGCGGTTATTGACCAGCATGCCCGCTGGTTAATTCCGATGCTGATGGGGGGACTACAACCGTTCCTTGTCATTACCGGAACAGCATGGGCAATGACGCCAATAGCGACAGGTCAGTTGAGTAAAAATGGTTTTGAGATGATCAATGGTCCGGGAATGCTGGCGTCAAATATCGCACAAGGTGCGGCAACTCTCTGTGTGGCACTGAAAACCAAAAATAGTGGGTTACGCCAGCTGGCTTCCTCTGCCGGATTTACTGCCCTGATGGGAATTACTGAGCCATCGTTATACGGGGTCACGCTTCGACTAAAAAGACCGTTAATAGCTGCGATGATTGGTGGTGGTTGTGCCGGGATTTATGCCGGCCTGAGTGGACTGGTACGATATGCGTTTGTTTCTCCGGGACTGGCGGCATTACCAGCGTTTATCGGTGCCAATCCAATGAACATTGTCCATGCATTAATTACCTGTCTGATTGCGCTGGTAGTGACTTTTATACTGACCTGGATATTGGGTTTCGAAGACAGCGTCTTGTCTGTGCCTGAAACAACAGCCACTGTTGCGCCCTTAACCTCTGAAACTCCGGAGGATGATGAGCTGCGTGTATTCAGCCCACTTCAGGGAGAAGTTAAACCTTTGTCGGCGGTGAATGATGATGTGTTTTCCGGAGGCCTGTTAGGCAATGGTGTGGCCATTGAACCGCAGGAGGGGATACTCCGTGCGCCTTTCAACGGTAAAATCCAGATGTTTTTACCTTCCCGGCATGCGGTGGGTATTCTGCATGAAAGTGGCCTCGAACTGCTGATTCATATCGGTATTGATACTGTGAATCTGCAGGGAAAATATTTTGATTCTGATTTGCAGCCAGGCGACGAGGTGAGTCGGGGGGATGTGTTGGTCCGCTTTGATACCGAAGCTATCAGAGCTGCCGGGTACGATTTAATCACCCCGGTCGTTGTGGTGAACAGTGATGACTATTCACTGCAAGATTGCCTTGAAACGGGAGCCGTAGAGTTCGGGGAGGTTTTGATGACGCTGACTGGCAGGGGAAAAGATCATGCAATATCGTAAAACGACAGAGTTTCCGGACGATTTTCTCTGGGGAGCATCAACGGCTGCTTATCAGGTTGAAGGTAACGGGGGAGGAAAAGGCCCGTCGGTTGTGGATATGTTACTGCACCCGCCAGGGACCGCCGATTTTTCAGTCGCCAGTGATCATTATCATCGTATGGAAGAGGATGTTGCTTTATTCGCCGAGCTTGGCCTGAAAGCCTACCGCTTCTCGATAGCCTGGTCCCGCGTCCTCCCTGTTGGACGGGATGTGCTGAATCCTGAAGGAGTTGCCTTCTATCATCGCTTAATTGATGCCTTACTGGAGGCTGGTATTATGCCAATAGTGACTATGTACCACTTTGATTTGCCGCAGGCCCTGGAAGATGAAGGTGGCTGGCTGAACCGTTCAACCATCGATGCATTTGTCGACTACGCCGAAATATTGTTTCGCGAATACGGCCATAAAGTGAAGTACTGGCTCACCATCAACGAACAGAATACGATGATCCTGCATCCCGGCGCTATCGGGTTACCGCCAGGTAAATCATTGCCGGACAAAAAAACACTCTATCAGCAAAGCCATCATATGCTGGTGGCTCAGGCCCGGGTCTTTGCGCTATGTCACCAGTTGTGTCCACAATCCAGTATCGGGCCAGCAATCAATACCACTTCTATGTACCAGGAAAGCTGTCGGCCAGAAGATGCCATTGCTGCCCATAACTGGGAAACATTACGTTGCTGGAGTTTCCTGGATGTTGCGGTGCTTGGGCGTTATAACGCGCTCAGCTGGTCTTATCTTGTAGACAGGGAAATTGCACCGGAGATGTCAGAAGAGGATCCGGAAATTTTAGCGGCGGCAAAACCCGATTTTGTGGCGATTAACTATTATTCGACGGCCACTATCGCTGCCAGTCAGGGAGACAACAGTGATATTTCAGCACGGGCCGGGGACCAGCAGATTATGCTGGGAGAACCCGGGGTTTATCGGGCAGCAGAAAATCCGTTTGTCGGTAAAACGCCTTATGGTTGGGTGATAGATCCTGTGGGGTTACGCCTGACATTACGTAAAGTCTTTGAGCGGTACGGTTTGCCTGTGATTATCACCGAAAACGGTATGGGTGCGAGAGACGTGCTGGAGGACGGCGACCGTATTAATGACGATTATCGTATCGATTTTTACCGGCAGCATATTGAGCAAATGAAACTGGCCATCGCGGATGGTGTAAAGCTGTTTGGCTACTGTCCGTGGGCCGCCATTGATGTAGTCAGCACACATCAGGGTTATGCCAAACGCTACGGATTCATCTATGTCGACAGAGGGGAGCAGGAACTTCGATCTCTGCGTCGTATTCGTAAGCGCAGTTTTACATGGTATCGTGGCGTTATCGCCAGAAATGGCCGAATGTCCACGGAATAAGTTGATGCTATGAAAGTTGAAAAGGTATTGAATAATAGTCTTATTCTGACCAGGGATGACGACAACCGTGAACTGATCGTCATGGGGAAAGGGCTGGGATTTAACAGTCGGCCAGGCGATGACATTATCGATGACAAAATTGAAAAGCGGTTTGTGGTACAGGAAAATGTTCGCGGGAAGGATTATCTGCAGATGGTTGCCAGTTTGCCGGAGGATATTCTGCAAATGGCGGAGCACGTATTATCAGTGGCCGACCAGCAACTGGAAAATAAAGTTCGCAGTCAGATATTATTCACCCTGGCAGATCATCTGGCTTTTGCGGTTGAACGTCACCGGCAGGGCATTGTGATACAGAACCGCTTATTGCATGAAGTGCAGCGCTTTTACCCGGCACAGTATCAGGCCGCCCGACAGGCACTGGATACCATTAACCTGCAGTACGGACTCACTCTTCCGGATGAGGAAGCCGGTAATATTGCTTTCCATTTGGTGAACGGGCAAAGCGACGGGGATGATGTGGGTAAGGCAATGCAGTCAGTTAAAATGCTGAAAGATATTTTCACTCTTGTTCAGTATCATTTTCAGATCACTCCTGACTACGAATCTTTAAATTATTCACGATTTCTGACCCATATACGTTTTTTTATACAGCGTCTGCAAGGAGAGCAATCCCGCTCCCTGAATAAAAATCCTTTAACCTCGCAACTGGCTCGTCAGTATCCTGATGTGTACCGGTGTACCTTATTAATCTGTGAATATGTGAAAACTCAGAGGCAAACTGAATTGTCTGAAGATGAACAACTCTGGCTAATGGTGCATTTAGTCCGGCTTTCCGGAGAAGGCAGACAGGAGGATTCCTCAGACAGTGACTGAGCAGACCGGAGGATGCAGATTCTGGGTTATTGTCTTTGTCTTCTGACCAGAGCGCATATAAAACAGGCTTGAGATAAAACCTCGTCGGGAAGTCGCGAGGAGAAATGGTCGTGTTGAGTAAAATTTCTTAACCGGGGGCTGTTCGATAATTGTTCAGCAGAACCCGCAATATACTTTTCTTTCTCAATCCTTGCGGTGATTTTCTGTATAATTTTCAATCATCAGATTTTACAACTTTTCTGGAATGAGGTCTTTGTTTTTATCCTGAATTAACAATTTATTTTAAATAAATACAAAATGAATACATATCGGCTTTCGGAGTAAATAAAGAATTCGGGATAAATAAATCAGCAATAATTAAATATTTTCCTAAAGCTAAAAAAAGCATATCGATAGATAAATTGGTTGTATAGCGGCAGATTGCGGCTAACTTTTAATGCTGATATTTTTAAAAAAGGAAAATTAATAATGAAATAATTTATGGTTCGGTTATGTCTTTAGTCAGCAAAAAAAAACAGTTAGGCTTTCTCACCCGTCTGCTGGATGATACTTCCGCACAGCAACGTTACCAGATTGCATTAGATCAAATTATTCTCGCGGAAAAGCTGGGATACGATAATGCCTGGATAGCACAACACCACTTTGACCGTGAAGAAGGTGGCTTACCTTCCCCCTTTGTCCTGCTGTCGGCGGCTGGTCAGGTCACCAATAACATCACTCTCGGTACCGCAGTGATTACCCTGTCATTTGAAAACCCACTGCGGGTGATTGAAGACGCTACCGTTCTGAATTTACTGCATAACCAGCGGCTGGAACTGGGTTTGGGTAGCGGAGCAACGGACGCCACGTTTAAAGGCTTCGGCTTACAGGCCGCGAATCGTCGCAAGATCTTTGGCGATAACTTTGCAAGGTTTCAGGAGATACTGCGTAACAAACAGCAACTCTATCCGGCACCAGACAATCTGCAGCCGAAAACCTGGCTGGCGACGTTTTCTGAGCAGGGGGCGGCTCAGGCAGGGGCCGCCGGGTACGGCCTGATGCTATCCCGCACCCAGCCAAGGGTGGCCGGAGGAGAGACCTCGTTACTGGCTATTCAGCACCGGATTATTGACAGTTACCTGGCTGCATTACCGGCAGGAACGGAACCCCGAATTATGGTATCCCGCACTGTCCTGGTGGTCGATGAGCATAGCGAGGGCCAGCACTGGTTGGATGGATTTATCAAAAGGTTCGACGAGAAATATGCCGATCCGGCCAGTCAGGATTACTGTGCGCTGAATGAATTTGCTACCATCAAAGATGCTTATTATGGCACCCCGCAGCAGGTGGGGCGCTTGCTGGCAGAAGACAGTGTGCTGGAGCGTGCTACCCATATCGCCTTCCAGTCGCATACTATCGAACCTGATTATCGGCTGAGTAACCGTTCACTGGAGCTGTTAATTGATGTGGTTGCGAAAGATCTTGGCTGGAGAGACGAATAATGTCGCAGGAATCGATTTTTTCAGCCCGTAATCTTTCGAAAAAAATAGGTCATGCAGAGATTCTCAGCCAGGTCTCGCTGGAAGCAACGCGGGGCGAAATAATTACCCTGATTGGTCCGAGTGGTTCCGGGAAAACAACGCTGCTGAGAACCCTGAATTTATTAGCTCCGGCTGACAGCGGTACCCTGGATATTTCAGGAACGGTGATTGATTTTGGTCGTTATAACAAAAAACAGGAAAGTGATATCAGAAAGAAAACGGGTATGGTTTTTCAAAACTATAATCTGTTTAATAATCTGACAGCTTTGCAAAACGTGACTGAAGGCATTATCTACGGTAAGAAAATAGCGGCGGCTCAGGCAAAAGATATTGCGGTTAAATATTTAACCGAAGTGGGGCTGGCGGATAAAGCCGGCGAATATCCGCGTAATTTATCCGGGGGGCAGAAGCAGCGTGTAGGCATTGCCAGGGCGCTGGCTTTGCAACCCGAAATTCTGCTGCTTGATGAACCCACATCGGCACTGGACCCTGAAAATATTGGTGGCGTTTTACAGCTTATCCGCAAAATTGCTGCTGCGGGTCAGACCATGATTATCTCTACCCATGAATTCTCTTTTGCCGAAAAAATCTCCGGCAAGGTGGTGTTTATGGAAGGCGGGAAAATTATTGAATCTGACACGCCACAAGTGATTTTCCATGCGGCGAATAATGAACGTACCCGCAATTTTGTCGATAAAGTCACACATTACTAATATGAACACCTTCAGCGACGTTTTTATTAAGTTATTGTCCGGGATGGGAACCACGCTTGAAATCATCCTGTTTTCAGTGCTGACGGGTGCTGTTCTCGGACTGGTACTGCTGGCACTAAGATCCAGTGGTGCGGCGGGACGCTGGCTATATGGCCTGTATACCGGAGTGATGAGAGCCTCACCTATTCCCATCGTGATCCTGCTGTTTTATTTTGGTGGTAAATTCATGTTGCAGAAAGCCGGAGCCGATATCACGGCTATCCGTGACATCTGGTATGCCATCGGGGCGATTGCGGCGATTGCCGGAGCCTATTTTGCCGAAATTATCCGCTCGGGAATTCAGTCGGTTGACAGCGGGCAGGCAGAAGCCATTGCTGCCAGTAATATTCCGCCACTGACAGGGTTCCTCAGAATCATTTTACCGCAGGCCTGTGTGATTTCGGTGGGAAGCTTTGCCAACCTTTTGATCACTATTGTAAAAATGACTTCAGTCGTGAATCTGGTGGGGATTAATGATGTATTCGGTCTGGCGAAGCGAATTTCGAATGCCAGTTATGGAATGCTGCAAATTCAGTCTTTTATAAGCACGCTGCTGATTTACTGGTTGCTCAGTATGATCATCTCTGGTGTGCTAAAAATTCTGGAAAATAAATACCAGATCATTACGGGTAAATAGCATGGATAAGACATTTTTATTCACCTCCACGCCATTTATCCTTAGCGGATTAGGCGAAACGCTGCAAATCATTGTGTTGTCATTGTTATTTTCGCTGATTGCCGGCGGGGTGGTCTGCCTGATTAGCCTGAAGGTAAAACACCGTGCCTTACAGCAGCTGATTTTCCTATATCTGTCGCTGACCCGTTCCATACCGGTCATTGTTCTGATGTACATGGTATTTTACACCCTGCCATATCTGTTGGTGGCGTTATTTAACCTGGTGGGTATTCACGGAATATCGGCCTGGAAACTGAAACTCCCCCAGAATGTTGCGGCTATTGCTTCACTCGTATTTGTCTATTCCGGTTATTTTTCGGAGTTCTTTCGCTCTGCCTGGAGCTCAGTGGACAGCGGGCAGTCGGAAGCCGCCAGGACTGTGAATCTGCCACCGTTCAGCAGTTTCCGGCGAATTATTTTTCCGCAGATGATGGTCGCCAACAGCCCGGCATTCTGTAACGTGGTAATGGATTTGATTAAAGACTCGGCATTAGCTTCTACTATTGGAGTGATTGATGTGGTGGCTAAATCAAATATTGTTTCAGCCCAGACATTTAATTATGTCGAATCCTACCTGATCGTATATATCCTGTTTGTCGGGCTGGGGTTGTTATTTACGAAAGCTATCGATCTTATTATTAAAAAAACACTGATATAATATTAAAAGGAATACTCATGTCATTTAAAAAATCACTGGCAGGTGCCCTGATAGTTTCCGGGCTGGCATTATCATCGTTTGCATCTATTGCTCAGGCAGCCGTGCAACAGGTCAATGTCGCGCTGGACAGCAATAACTATCCATTCTCTTATGTGGATGAGAACGGAGCCATTTCCGGCTATGATGGCGAACTGTTAAAAATTATTCAGAAGAAATTGCCGGAATATAAATTTAGCTACAGCACGGTGTCTCAGGATGCAATTCTGACCGGACTGAAAACCGGGGCTTACGATCTTTCAGCAAACCATTTTTATCTGAACAAAGATCGTGCGAAAAGCTTTGATTATTCGCATCAGCCTACAGGGATCAGCGATTTAAGGCTAATCGTCAGAAAAGACGATAACAGTATTAACTCTCTGGACGATATTGCGACTAAGCATAAAAAACTGAACCCAATTAATGTCAATGATGCCCGTTATACGGTGATTGAACAGTACAACAAGGCACATGCGGCCACCCCGATTACGCTGACCCCTTCCGGAGAAGAGTCGGCCCTGGATATGTTCCGTTCGGTAGATTCGGGGGAATATGATGCTGCTATCTATCCTATCGGCGGGTATCTGTCACTTATTAAGAAAGTGCCATTGAATATCAAAGCATCTGCCAGCGTTGGATTGTTCCCGACCGTTGTACTGTACAAGAAAGGGGAAGACCCGGCTCTGATCAGCAAGATTGATAATATCCTCACCTCGCTGAAACAAGACGGTACGCTGGCAAAACTGTCTGAGAAGTGGTATCAGGAGAATGTTTATACTTTACCGGGTGCGGATAAAGTCGTGGTGAAAAACGATCTTTAATTTGACTGAATACTTTCAGGGCACCGCCAGTGCCCTGATAACCACGATTAACTTTCCTGTTCGCTGTGGTTTACCGAAATTTCCAGATCCTGAATCACGGATTCTGTCTCATCCAGTAATTTCCCTTGCTGATTCAGTAAGGTATTAATCCGTTCAGCCAGTTCTTTATCTTCATATTCACCGGTATCAAAAGCCAGCCAGTGTGCCGATAAAGTTTCGGTATTGGTCTGTGCATAATGGCGTATTTCTTTTAGCTGTGAAATAACATCACGAAGAAAATCAACTTTAGTTTTTGTGTTTTCTGAATCACTCATTATTCACCTCGGTTAATGTGATTTTTCACTATTAAGCCTGGCATAGGTTATATTTTTCGCCTTAAGAAAATTCTAATAGTTATATTTTTTATTTTTTTGTAAGGATTATTTGTCGGTAAATTACTGACGATTAAAGAGTATTTTTATGTACAGGGAAGCAGATTAATTAATAATTCAGCGATGAACATTAAGTCATGGCAGGATAATCAGGCTGAATGGCCAATTAACCGGCCATTCAGCACAGGGTTAATAGAATAGTTTTAAAGCTGCAATTCTCTTGAGTGCTTCATCGAGTATGCTGTCATCGGTGGTAAGGCTCAGTCGGATAAAGCCTTCTCCGGCCGGGCCAAATGCCTGGCCTGGTGCTACCAGAACCTGAGCTTCGCGCAGTAAAAATTCGGCAAATTGCTGGCTCTGGTAGCCTGCCGGGACCGGCAACCAAAGAAAGAAGGTTCCCTGATCAGGGGCGACCGGCCAGTGCATGGCATCCAGCCTGCGGATGACCAGTTCACGGCGGCGATGGTAGGTTTCTGCAAACTGGCTGACGGCCTCCGGGGGTAGTGACAGTGCAGTGACGGCTGCATCCTGTATCGCTCCAAATACCGTGCTGTAACTCTGCGTGTGCAGTTTTTTAAAGGCACTAATTACCGAGGCATTACCGACCGCAAATCCCAGCCGCCAGCCTGCCATCAGGAAGGTTTTCGACATGGTATAAATTTCCACGCCCCATTCTGCGCCCTCAGGACGGGACATCAGGCTCAGTGGAGCAGGGTGAGGCTGGCTGCCCACTGAGGCATAGGCGAAATCATGCAACAATGGAATATTCTGCTGCCGCACAAAGTCCAGTGCTTCATCAAATAACTGTTCTGTAGCAATGGCCCCGGTGGGGTTATGCGGGTAGTTCAGCATCAGCAAGCCGGCATTCTGTTTCACCCCGGTGGGCACCTGACTAAAGTCAGGCAGAAACTGCCGTTCAGCCTGCAAAGGAATACCATAAAATCTGGCCTGAGCCTGAGCGGCCGCAGAACGGTAGATGGGGTAGCAGGGATCGGTAGATATCAGGTATTCGCCAGGACTCAGGATAGCACGGGGAATTCCTGAAACGCCGATATGTGCTCCCTGAAAAATTGCAATTTCACTCTCCGGGTCCGGACAATAGCCGTAACTGGCCTCGCAATAACGGGCAATGGCCTGGCGTAACTCTGTTTTTCCCCAGAAGGAAGGATAATCATGATTATCTGGCCGGGCGGCGGCCAGTTGCAGGGCTGCGACCACCGCCGGCGGTGTCGGCTGTCGTGGACTACCGGATGACAGGTCAATGACGGGTCTCTGCGAAGCATCGGTTTGTGCTGCCATTTTCTCCAGCACACTAAAGATATTGTCTTCTAACTGACTTATTAGCGGTGACGAGCGAAATACCGGCATAGTTTTCTCATTTTCAGTTCATACAGACAAACTATCTCACAGCTTGCTGCTGCCCGGCAGTGATATCCGCTGAGTGCACAAGCAATAATTAAGATAAAGATAGCGATAAAAGGTAATAACAAATTAACGCTAAACCTTAGCAAATAAAAGCCATAAGCAGAGTCTGGTACTAACCGGAAGTTTCGGGTAGATATGTGATTTATCAATAGTTACCGGAATTTTTGGGAGATCTTTTTCTTATGTATCGTTCACTGACGAACAGGCTTATTATTTCTTTGCTGGCTTCTTCGGCCCTTTTCTCTGTGGCTCACGCGGATACGAAACTTATCAGGGTAGGATTTAACCCGGGACCTTATAAAGATGAGTTCCGTGAAGGCGTGGCTCCTTATTTAATTAAGAAAGGCTATAAGATTGAATATCTGGATTTCAGCGACGGAATTCAGGTGAATGATGCTGTTGCCCGGGGGAAAATCGAAGCTAATATTATGCAGCATCCGGTGTATCTGAAATCAGTCAATGACCGGCTGGGCATTGATAATGTCGGGATTGTCCAGGTACCCACTCCGCCTATGGGATTGTATGCCGGGAAACTGAAAACCCTGAATACTCCGGCGCCAGGCACTGTGATTTCGGTGCCTAACCAGGCACCGAATGAGTATCGTGCCGCGCTGGTACTGCAAAGTTTAGGCTGGCTGAAGATAAGCCCGGACAGTGATCCTGCGACTTTCTCGCAGCGCAATATCAGTGAAAACCCTTATAAGCTGGTCCTGAAAGAGATGGACAATGCTCAGCAGGTACGGGCATTGCCGGATGTTGATTACGGATTAATTCAGGGGAATTTTGCGGTCTCCAGTGGGATTAAACTGGCATCGGCACTGAAACTCGAAACCCCGGTCAGCCAGTTTATTAACGTGGTGACGGTCGCCGGGAAAAATAAACAGGCGCCGTTCGCCAAAGATATTATCGCCGGATATCATTCTGCCGAATTTAAATCCTATATTCTTTCTCACCATCAGTATGATGGTTATTTATTGCCTGACTATTTCAAATGAATTCTCCAATCATTACGTTTAACGCCGTCAGTAAAGTCTTCTCCCGTAAAGGCGAAAGTGTGACTGCGTTAGATAATATTGATCTGACCATTCAGCGCGGTGAGATTTTTGGGGTTATTGGCGCCAGCGGGGCCGGTAAAAGTACCTTGTTGCGGTTGATCAATAGCCTGGAAACTGCCGACCGTGGTGAAGTCCTGATCAATGGTGTGTCGTTGCAGGGCCTTTCGGGGCGGGAGCGTAGCCAGGCTAAAAAAGATATCGGTATGATTTTCCAGCACTTTAATCTGCTGAACTCGCGGACGGTATTTCATAATGTGGCTATTCCGCTGATTCTGCAAAGGCGCAGTAAACAGGAGATCCGTGAGCGGGTCAGTGAATTGCTGGCATTTGTGAATCTCAGTGACAAGGCTCAGAGTTATCCGGATGAACTGTCCGGAGGGCAAAAACAGCGGGTGGGTATTGCCAGAGCTCTGGCCACCAACCCGTCGGTCCTACTGTGTGACGAAGCGACCTCGGCACTCGACCCGCATACCACGGTTCAGATTTTACTGTTATTACAGGAAATTAACCGCCGCTATGGGATCACGATTGTGCTGATCACTCATGAAATGTCGGTGGTACAAAAAATTTGCCATAAAGTCGCCGTGATGTCCAAAGGGCGAATCGTCGAGCAGGGAAGAGTGCTGGATCTGTTCAGTCAGCCACAGCAGGCGGTGACCGCCGGGCTGGTTGAGACGGTTATCCATGACCGGCTGCCGGAACAGACACTGGCGGCTATTCGTGAGCAGCCGGGCGGAAGGGCGCTGCGTCTGGAATTTGTCGGGCAGACGGCACAGCAACCGATTATTAATCAGCTGATTCGTGACTATCCGGTGCAGGTCAATATCCTGTTTGCCAGTATGTCGGAGGTGAGTCAGACCATCCTTGGTTTTATGATTCTGCGGATCAGTGGTCAGACGGCTGATATTGATTCTGCGGTCGGCTATTTAGTGAATGCAGGGGTGAAAATCAGCGATGTTTGATTTCTTTAACACCGCCGTCACCGGCGATCAGTTCCTGGGAGCAGCACAGGATACGTTGCTGATGGTCAGTATTTCTCTGGGGTTTGGGGCGCTGGCGGGAATTCCGCTGGGGATAATTCTGGTGATTTGCCGGCCTGGCGGGATATTGCCCAACCATCTGGTGCATCAGTTACTGAATCCCGTTATCAATATTCTGCGCTCACTGCCGTTTATTATTCTGTTAATTACCATCCTGCCGCTGACCCGCTGGCTGGTAGGCACAACGATTGGGACGGCAGGAGCGATTGTCCCGTTGGTGGTGTTTATCGCTCCGTATATCGCCAGGTTAATTGAGAGCTCTTTGCTGGAGGTGAATGACGGAATACTGGAGTCTGCCGATGCGATGGGCGCCAGTACATTCCAGACCATCTGGCACTTTATGTTACCGGAAGCGGCCGCTTCACTGGTTCTGGCGCTCACCACGGCGACTATCGGTTTACTTGGGGCCACGGCTATGGCCGGTACCGTTGGCGGAGGGGGAATTGGCGATCTGGCGATTACTTACGGTTATCAGCGCTTTGATGTGTTTGCCACAGTATCTACGGCGCTGGTACTGATTGTGGTGGTACAGCTGCTTCAGACGGTAGGTACCCGGCTGGCACGCAGAATTCGCCGTGACTAAGCACCTTAACGGTATTGACTGAAACTGCGGGAGCGCTATGAGCCGTCCGAAAAATGCCAGACATTCACTGATTGTCACTCACTGGGGAACCTATCAGGCACAGGTAGAGCGAGGTCGCCTGACTGCGGTTACCCCCTTTGCGGCCGACCGCCAGCCATCACCGATTGGTTATTCGTTGCCGGATAGTGTTCAGGGAAACAGCAGGGTACGACGCCCGGCAGTTCGCCTTGGTTTTTTACAGGGCAATAATAATCCGCAACAGCGTGGCCGGGAACCCTTTGTGGAAGTGAGCTGGGAAGAAGCACTCAGTCTGACCGCCGGTGAATTGCAACGGGTGGCGACAACCCACGGTCATCAGGCTATTTACGGGGGGTCTTACGGTTGGGCCAGCGCCGGCCGTTTTCATCATGCTCAGAGTCAGCTCCACCGTTTTTTCAACTGTTTCGGCGGCTATACCGGCAGTACCAACACCTACAGCATCGCCGCCGGCGAGCGTGTGCTGCCCCATATTCTGGGTGATCTGGACGAACTTCAGCGTCAGCATACTCACTGGCCGGTACTGGCCGAACATTGCCAGTTATTTGTGGCTATTGGCGGACTACCTTCGCGAAACTCTCAGGTAAACGGCGGTGGTGCCAATGATCATGCGCTGGACCACTGGCTGCAAACCCTGCAGAACAATGGTTGCCGGTTTATCAATGTCAGTCCGGTTCGTCATGATCTCACCAGTGGCATTTCCTCTGACTGGCTGGCGATAAAACCGGGGACCGATACCGCATTACTTCTGGCTATTTGCCAGGTTCTGAGCGAAGAGCAGTTAGTTAACGAAGATTTTATCCGGCGCTGTACAGTGGGTTTTGACCGCTTTAATGACTACCTGCAAGGTGTGACTGACGGTCAGATAAAAAATCCGCAATGGGCTGCAGAGATAACAGGGCTGGAAGCTGGGACCATTCGCTCACTGGCCCGTCTGATGGCGGCACGGCGAACGATGGTCAATATGGCCTGGTCTGTACAGCGAGCCAGGCAGGGAGAGCAGGCATTCTGGGCACTGGTTGCCGTGACCTCACTATTAGGGCAAATCGGAACCCCGGGCGGAGGGATCGGTTTTGGCTACGCGTCGACCAATCTGTCGGGGGCGCACCGACGCCGTTTTTCCGGGCCACGGATGCCGGCGGGAATTAACCCGGTAACGGAGCGGATTCCGGTTGCACGAATTACCGATATGTTGCTGGCCCCGGGAAAACCGTATCAGTTTGATGGTCAGACCCGGACCTATCCGGATATCCGGCTGATTTACTGGGCGGGCGGCAATGCTTTTCATCACCAGCAGGATCTTAACCGGTTGATTCGTGGCTGGCGTCGGCCAGAGGCGGTGATTGTTCATGAGCAATACTGGACCGCACAGGCAAAATTTGCCGATATTGTTCTGCCGGCGACCACCTCGCTGGAACGGGAAGATATTGGCAGCGCTTCTAATGATGGTTTTATGATAGCCATGCACCCACAGTTGTCGCCATACGCCGAAGCCCGCGATGATTATGCGATTTTTAGCCAGCTTGCCGACAAACTGGGATTTGCGGAGCGGTTTACCGAAGGCCGCAATGAACAGCAGTGGCTCGAATACCTGTATCAGCAATCGCTGCCGCGGGCTGCTGCGGAGGGCATTGAATTACCCTGTTACGCCGAATTTCAGCAAGCCGGTGTTATTGAATATCCGCGGCCGGTGAAGCCACAGATCTTACTGCAAGACTTCCGTGAAGATCCGCAGGCTGCGCCACTGTCCACCCCGTCGGGTAAAATTGAATTATTCTCCGCGACCGTAGCCGGGTTTGGCTATCCGGAGGCTCCGGGCTATGCCTGCTGGTACCCCGATGAACAGGCTGCCCGGCAACAGGAGCAAGGGCAATGGCCGTTGCATTTACTCTCCAGCCAGCCCCGGACCCGGTTACACAGCCAGTATGACCAGGGGTCGGTCAGCCGCAACACCAAGATTCAGGGCCGTGAACCTCTCTGGATGCATCCCCGGGATGCGGCAACGCGGGGGATCGCTGACCAGTCTGTGGCCAGGGTATTTAATCAACGCGGCGCCCTGCTGGCCGGGGTGCGGTTAAGTGAAGATATATTGCCAGGAGTGATCCAGATGTCGACCGGCGCCTGGTATGATCCGTTGGATCCTCTGGCAGAAGGATCGCTGGATAAGCACGGTAATCCGAATATATTAACCCCGGATACTGGCAGCTCACGACTCGGTCAGGGTTGCAGTGCCCAGACCTGTTATGTTGAGGTTGAAATATACACCGGACCACTGCCGGAAATAACGGCCTGGCAGCCCCCTGAGTTTATTATTCGTGGTGCAGAGGCCGGCGAATAAAGCGTTTTTTCTGTGTATCTGGCTGATAAACCAATGAATCGCGATATTCATTTTTTTGCTTAAGCACAGAACTTTATGTTGGTAGTGAATAATAAACTGCAATGGCATGATGAAATTATTCATCAGTCAGGAGCAGATTTTCATGGCAGCAGATAATATAGCGTTACCGGTGATAGATTTCTCCGAATTACAGGGCAGCCCGCAACAACGTGCGGCACTGCTGGAAAAACTGGGGAAAGCCGCCCGCGATATCGGTTTCTTTTATCTGACCGGCCATGGTATTTCTTCTGAATTACTCTCCCATGTTCAGCATATATCAAGGCGTTTCTTTGCGTTGCCGGAAGCCGATAAGCTGAGCGTCAGAATGGCAAACTCACCGCATTTTCGTGGCTATAACCGCGCAGGGGTGGAAATTACCCGCAGCCAGCCGGACTACCGCGAACAGTTTGATATTGGTGCAGAACGACCAGCGATAAATGACCCACAGGCCCCCGTCTGGCAGCGAATGCAGGGGCCCAACCAGTGGCCGGAAACTCTGCCGGAACTGCGCATTGTGCTGACCCGCTGGCAACAGGAGATGACCTCAGTGGCACTGGAGTTATTACGTGCCTTTGCTGAATCGCTGTCTCTGCCTCGTCATGCGTTTGACAGCCTGTATGGTGAATATCCTAACGAACATATCAAGGTTATCCGTTACCCCGGGCGTAGCGACGACCAGTCGCGTCAGGGCGTGGGTGCGCACAAGGATTCAGGGTTCTTAACCCTGTTGTTGCAGGACGAACAGGGAGGATTACAGGTTGAAGTTTCGCCCGATGAATGGGTGGATGCGGTACCGGTGCCAGATGCTTTTGTGGTGAATATTGGCGAATTACTGGAACTGGCGACCAATGGCTATTTACGGGCGACTATCCACCGGGTCATTTCGCCGCAGGCCGGGCATGAACGGTTGTCTGTGGCTTTCTTTCTCGGTGCGCAGCTCGATGCAACAGTGCCGCTATACCAGTTACCGGATCATCTGGCGAAATTAGCCAACGGACCCGCCAGTGATCCGTTAAATCCATTGCTGCGTGATGTGGGCTGGAATTATTTAAAAGGCCGCCTGCGTTCCCATCCGCAGGTTGCCGAACGTTTTTACAGCGAGTATCTCAATAATAAATAACAATTCATTCGGAAAATAAGGAATAGTGAGATGATGAAATCAGCATATTATGGTCTGGCAGGACTGGCGTTAATTATTTCCCAGGCGGTACATGCCGCGCCATTAAGGGTGGCTGCTGATCCCGTACCTCATTCAGAAATACTGGAATATGTTCAGAAAATTGATCCGAAATTAGATCTGAAAATTATCCAGATGAATGGTGGTGTGAATCCGAATGCATTATTAGCTTCCGGCGATGTCGATGCTAACTATTTTCAACATCTGCCCTATCTGAAAGATCAGGAAAAAGAGCTGGGTAAGACCTTTAGTGTTGTGGCCTCGGTGCATATCGAGCCATTAGGCATCTATTCTCATAAAGTGAAATCGCTGGCCGATCTGCCGCAGGGCGCCAGTATCGCGGTACCGAATAATTCCACCAACCTGAGTCGTGCGCTCTATTTACTCCAGGACAAAGGGGTGATTAAGCTTAAATCTACCGGTGATGCAACCTCGGTGCTGGTAACCCCGAAAGATATCGTGGATAACCCTAAAAAGATTAAAATTATCGAAATTGAATCACCGCAGATCCCGCGTTCTCTGGATGATGTCGATGCCGCGATTATTAATGGCAACTATGCACTGGAAGCCGGGCTGGTTCCGGCCAAAGACGCACTGGGACTGGAATCAGCCAAAAATAACCCTTATGCCAACCTGTTGGTGACCCGACCTGAGCTTAAAAATGATCCACGGATCATTGAACTGGCAAAAGATCTGGAATCTCAGCAGGTCGCTGACTTCATTCGTAAGAAGTATAACGGGTCGGTGATCCCTGTCAGGGATGCCGGGCAATGATTCGGCTGGAACAGGTCAGCAAACTCTATCCCGGAGCAGCTGAACCCGCGATTCGGGATGTGTCACTGACCATAGAGCAGGGGACCATTTTTGGCATCCTCGGACACAGCGGGGCGGGGAAAAGTACGTTGCTGCGCTGCCTGAACCGCCTGGAACAACCCACTTCGGGGAGGGTGTTGATTGATGGTCAGGATATCGCGCAGTTACCGGTCAGCGGTCTGCGTCAGCAACGACAGCAGATGGGGATGATTTTTCAGCACTTTAATCTGCTGCACTCACGCACCGTCAGCCGGAACATCGATCTGGCGCTGGAGATTGCCGGGGTGGCCAAACCATTGCGCCGGCAGCGGGTGACAGAGTTATTACAACTGGTCGGGCTGGAAGCCTTTGCGGATGCCTGGCCGGGCCGCCTGTCTGGCGGACAGAAGCAGCGGGTCGGTATTGCCCGCGCACTGGCGGCCAATCCCCGTTATTTGTTGTGCGATGAAGCCACCAGCGCGCTGGATCAGGAAACCACCTGTTCGGTGCTCGATCTGTTGGCCGATATTCAGCAAAAACTGAAGATAACCGTGGTACTGATCACCCATGAAATGATGGTGGTTAAACGTATCTGCCATGGTGCGGCCTTGCTGGAAAAGGGGCAACTGGTGGAGAGCGGGACGCTGCAACAAATTATGGCCCGCCCTGACGGGGAACTCCGGCAACTACTGTTGCAGGATGGCGATACCGATCGTGCTTTCAGGGCAAAATATCTGACGGAGGCAGCTCAGAGATGCGTAGCGTAGACTGGGGACAGTTTCGGGATCTGATGATCAGCGGAACCACGGACACTCTGTATATGGTGTTGTTGTCAGCAGTCTTTACGCTGCTGATTGGCCTGCCGGTGGGTGTATTACTTTTCCTGACCCGTAAAGGCGGCTTACTGCCAAATTCACTGATTTCTCACCTGTTGAACTGGGTGGTGAACATTGGACGGGCATTACCCTTTGTGATCATGCTGATCGCGGTGATCCCTTTCACGCGCCTGATTGTCGGGACTACCCTGGGCAGTACCGCTGCCGTGGTACCTATTACTCTCGGAGCATTTCCGTTCTTTTCACGGATTGTGGAAAGTGCACTCAATGAAGTGGATCGTGGTCGTATTGAGGCGGTGCAGTCACTGGGCGGTAATCTCTGGTATATCGTCAGCCGGGTGTTGCTGCCGGAAGCGTTACCTGCGCTGGTGTCCGGGGTTACGTTAACTATCGTTATGCTGATTGGTTTCTCTGCCATGGCCGGCGTAGTGGGCGGTGGCGGATTGGGAGATTTAGCCATTCGTTATGGCTATCAGCGTTTTGATAACACGCTGATGGCAGGGACGGTGATTATGCTGCTGTTCCTGGTGCTGGCGATTCAGAAAACCGGCGATATTGTCGTGCGTTCGCTGGCCCATCGTCGTTAACCGGCTAAGGAATTCAGATGTTTAGCGTAAAATCTCCGCAAAATTATTTGCAGGAACCAGGTCTGTTGGTCCGGGCCGGTGAACTGATTCGCCCCCTGGCCAGCCATCTGCGGATACTGACTTCTCCCCGGGCCTGGCAGGCGGTAAACCCGCAGTTGATCCATAGCCTGGAGCAGGCAGGAATCCGTTGGGAGACTGAGTATTTGCAGGGAGAATGTACCGCGCAGGCGGTGGCGGGTTTCCGTGACAATGTTCAGCAGCAGGGAGCCGAAGGCATTCTGGCGGTTGGCGGTGGCCGGGTGCTGGATACCGGCAAAGCGGCGAATGAAGCCTTAGGCGATCGTCAGCTGATTACCGTACCCACGCTGGCCGCGACCTGCGCAGCCTGGTCGCCGTTAGCGATTATCTATAATTCGCAGGGCGGGCATCTGAGCAGCAACGAACTGTCACAGATGCCGGCGTTGATTCTGGTGGACAGTGCCATCATTGCGGCGTCGGACCCGCGTTATCTGCGATCCGGTATCGTCGATGCGCTGGCGAAATGGTATGAGTTCGAACCCTTTCAGCGGAAAAACCCTCATCTGCTGGCGTTGGATTTAAAAGTGGCGGCAGCCCGGCAGGCCACTGACATTTTTCTGCGCCAGGGAGCTGCGGCAGTCGTCGCTAATCAGTCACAGCAGGTGACCGCAGATCTTGAGAAGGTGATTGAAGCGAATATTGCCCTGGCCGGGCTGGCAAACAGCGTTCGTGGCTCACTGGCGACTCCCGGAGTGGCCCATGTAATTCATGATACGCTGACCCATCAGCCGGAACTTCATGACTGGCTGCACGGGGAAAAGGTTGGCTTCAGTCTGCTACTTCAGTCATTACTGGATAACGGCATGCAGCAGCCCGATCCGCAGTTGCTCAGTCTGTTACGGCAGTTTGGTACACCACTGCGCCTGCCAGGATTGAAGGGCGACAGGGCGGCCAGACTGTATCAGATTGCCCATCAGATTCGTTTCCCGGCCGACAGCCTGAATGATTTGCCGTTCGCCGTCACGCCCGTAACTCTGTTGCAGGCCTTACAGCTGACCGAAACTACGGACTTTTCTGCCTGAATTGCAGAATGGGCGATGACGAGTCAGCCATCGCTCAGTCCGTACAGGCTTATTTCCCGTCAATCACCAGCAGATACTCACAGTCTTCTGCCGCTGGATTAGAGAAGCCATGGCGAACGGTGGCCGTGTAAAACATGGAATCACCGGCGTTTAACAGGCTGACGGTTTCTCCCACCGTAATCTGTAGTTGTCCCTGAAGCACGTAGACATATTCTTTGACAGAATGGCTGTGGGCGACCAGTTCACCGGAGTCTGAATGTCCGCCCAGGTTTACTTTAACCACATCAATACCTCTGCCGGGAAGGATCGGTGACAAACAGGTGCGGGTAAAGTGATTGGCTTTGTCCCGGAGAACAGGGTGCTCACCTGCACGCAGAACCACAATATCTTCTGAGGCTCTGGATCCCATCAGGCCGGCAAAACTTAAGTCCAGTGCATTAACCAGTCGCGAAAGTACCGACGTTGACGGGGTAACTTCACCACGCTCCGTCCGCGAAATCATCGACACGCTGACCCCTGAACTTTCTGCCAGGGACTGCAGTGAAAGGTTTAATTCTTTGCGGCGTTGTTTCAGTTGCAGAGCAATTTTTTTGCGGGTAATTTCTTCAGGGCCACTGGTCATAGCTTATCTGTGTTCATCCTGGACTCAGCAGATCAGGCTTGAGTTCTTCGGTTATAGGGCAGCTCACTATAGCCTGAAGTTTTCAGCGATGCGATGAAAAACCCGCCGTTTATTATTATAAATCGAGCACCAGCCTGTTGCTTTTACAGCCAGCCACACAGAGGATCAGCTCCTGCTGGCGTTGTTGCTCAGTCAGTACTTTATCTCTGTGTACCGGGCTGCCTTCACACCAGTTAACACGACAGGCCCCACAAATACCCCCTTCACATGAGTGGTCAACATAAACATCGGCCTCAAGCAAAGCCTGTAATGGAGACTGTCCTTTCCTGACGGTGATTTCTTTACCGGATTGCCGAAGCTCTAGTTGGTAGGACGGAAACATGGCGTCATCCACCTCCACGCCGGAGAAATGCTCCTGTTGGCATTGTGAACTTTGCCAGTCTGCAGTACACAGATTAAAGGCGTCCATCATTCTCTGTGGACCACAGCAATAGAGACACAGTTCTTCATCGGGCTGCGGGATAATATCCTGCAATTCAAATTTCCGGCCTTCTCTGTATCCGTGCGGATAAAGGAAGATTTCACCCTGTTGTGCTACCTGCTGAATTTCCGCCAGTAATGGAGGGCATCCGCGGTAGAAGTAATGCAACTGATATGAGAGACCGGCGCGTTCCAGTGAGTAAATCATCGACAGCATAGGAGTAATACCAATCCCGCCGGCAATTAACAGATGGTGTTGCCTGTGCGGCTGAAGCTGAAGAGTGGAGCGTGGCAGGGAGATGCGGACTTCCATCCCGGGAGAAAACTGTTCATGGATCCACCGGGATCCGCCGCGACTCTCTGTTTCACGTTTTACGGCTAACTGATACGCATAGTGATTCGCGGGATCACCACACAGTGAATAGCTACGTCTTACCCCGTTGCCGAGCAGTAAATCAATATGAGCTCCGGCAGAAAACGGGGGAAGTTCCCAGCGATCCGGATCAGCCAGAGTGATCAATAAGGCATCATCGCCGGTCGGCTGAAGGGCGGTAATTTTGGTAGTAATATAAGTGATAGGGTGCATAGTATTCACTCACGCATTACGGATGGCATCGTTCACATAAATAATTCCGCCCTGTATAATTTTACAGTTCAGCCCGGACCGGTTAATCAGCGGGTCAAAGACCGGCTTGCCGGTAATTTCCTCCAGATGTTTACAGGGTGTTGAAAGCCGTGTGGACTCCAGTAATACCTCGCCCACCCAAAAGCGTTTACCGACCAAATGATTAAGCGGTACTCCCCGGACAGTGATATTCCTGCGATGTTCTTCCGGGGTGAAATCAATATTGTGGTCCCGTTTCAGGGCCTCAAGTGTTTCAATTTCAAACAGAGTGACCTGACGTCCTTCCTCTGGTTTATGGGAATAAAAACCGCTGCTCAGGCTGTAGCGGTCGCCTTCAATCCCCTGACCGGCAATAAGTTTTAATGAGCTTACGGTCCGCATTGGCAGAAACGCCCGCGGGCAAAGATGTAAAAACTCTACTTTGCCGCAAAAGGTTATTGGGTCGTTACTGGCAGGTCGGTTGAGTGAATTCATGATTACCTCTAAAGATCACTGTGGACTGTTTCTCTGGCGGCAAAGGTTGCCCAGAGGGTGAGTAAGGCGATGACTATCAGCATGACTGACACGGCCCAGGTTGAGCCACCGGCCCAGACCAGTAAAGCGGATGCCGCCACAGGGACTATGCCGCCTCCCAGAGCGCCACCTATCTGCATTCCCATGGAAGCACCGGTATAACGTAAGTGAGTAGGAAACAGCTCACAAATCCACGCGGCTTCCGGGCCAAACATGATGCCCTGACCAAAGCTGACAGCCACAGCCACAGTGAGCGCAATAATGGTCGGATCGCGGGTATCCAGTAGGGTGAACAACGGAAATGCTGCAATGATGGTGAACAGGCAGCCGCAGAAGAACAACGGACGTCGGCCAAAGCGATCGGATAAATAGCCAAATAAGGGGATGGTGATCAGTTCCAGAGCTGCGGCGCACACCAGCCCGTTCAGGATGACGGTTTTTGGTAATCCCAGTTGCTGAGTGACATAGCTGACACCAAACACGGTGATGGTCACCACCCAGGCGATCTCCGAGAGTTTAATTCCAATCGCGGTGAAAAAGGTCCGACGGTGATGTTTAAGAATATCGAGAAAAGGTAACGACGTTTTGGCGGCTTTGTTCGCTGAATGTTCAAATACCGGGCTTTCTTCAACGTAGTAGCGGATCAGTGTTCCGGCAAACACCAGCACGATACTGACCAGAAACGGGACTCGCCATCCCCAACTCATAAAACTCGGTTCCGGCAGCAGAGTCATTAAAGCAAACACTGCCGTAGACAGCAGCACACCCAGAGGGTAGCCGAGCTGAATAAGGCTGCCTATCAGCCCGCGGTTATTTTTCGGCGCATGTTCAACCGCCAGGGCCACAGAACCTGCCCACTCACCGCCAATGCCCAGCCCCTGAGTAAAGCGCAGTATTACCAGTAAAACCGGCGCCATCAGACCGATCTGGTGATAAGTGGGCAGACAGCCAATCAGAAATGTTCCCATCCCCATCAGCACCAGAGTCAGTGTGAGCATCGCTTTTCGTCCCAGCTTGTCACCAAAATGGCCAAATATGATGCCCCCAAGCGGTCTGGAGAAATAGCCGACGGCATAGGTGCTTAGTGAAAGAATGATGCCAACCGAAGGATCAAAGGCTGGAAAAAAGAGATGGTTAAACACCAGTGCTGCCGCCATCCCGTAAATCACAAAATCGTACCATTCAATGACGGAGCCAATAATACTGGCGTATAAAACACGTTTCATCTGGCGACTGAATAATGTGCTTTCATTCACCGTAGTCACAACATTAACCATGACAGCTCCTGATTTTGCATTTAAGGGAAAAATTTATACTTAATGCAAAGCCAGAATCGTGCCATGTTTTGATTCCACGAAAATGAAAATTTAACTGTTTGATTAATCTCAGTTAAAAGAAGTTTCCCTCAGGAATTAGTGGTTGAATTCATTATATATTTTTTTATATAGCGCTAAAAAGTGATCCATGCGGGTCCGTAATATGCACTGTGGGCGGGCGTGGAGATCTTTTGATGCAGGCAGAATCATCTGCCCGGTGTCTGCAAAATTGCCGATCTGCCCGACGGAAGGATATGACAGAATATTTTTAAGTAACCTATTGTATTAAATGATAAAAATGTAAATATTCCTTCAGAGGTCGTTAGGCTGTGTAATTACCGGTAATCTGTTTTACTCACCCGAGGCCGTTGTGGGCGGGTGAGTCGCATTTTTTCCCGCAATAAGGGTTCCAGCCAGTCGATAAACAGCTGCAGTGGTCGTGACAGATGGCGGCGATGTGGGTAGATGATATTGACCGGCAGTGGGGGTGGCAGGTAATCCGGTAGCACCTGATGCAAGGTGCCGGCAGCCAGCAGCTCTGCGACATCATATTCCGGAATCTGAATCATCCCCATCCCTGCGACGCAGCCAGTTATCCAGGCTTCTGCATTATTCACACTCAGCATGGCATTCACCTGTGCTGAAAAAGTTTCGCCATCTGCGACCCATTGCCAGTTTTCCCGGCGACCAGAGGTCGGAGAAGCATAACCGACCACGTAGTGATTTTGTAGTTGCCCCGGGGTCGTGGGTTTGCCATAGCGGTTCAGATAACCTTCAGAGGCCACATTAATCAGCTTCAGCATTCCGGTGGGGCGGGCAATCAACCCGGAGTCGCTGAGTTTGCCAACCCGTACCGCACAGTCGATAGCCTCTTCCGTCAGATTGACACTGCGATCGGTCACCCCGAGTTCGAGGGTGATTAGCGGATAGCGGGCAAAGAAATCTGGCAGCGCGGGAATGATTATCTGATTACCAACTCTTCCCGGTACATCTACCCTAAGTTTGCCGGTCACCCTGCCGTCCTGCTGACGAAACAGGTTCTCGGTTTCTTCCATATCCTGTAGCAGTTGCTGACTGCGTGCGTACAGGGTTTCTCCGTCAGAAGTCAGAGAAACGTGACGGGTGGTACGGTGGAACAGTCGGGTTCCGAGCCGGCTCTCCAGCTCACGGATGGCTGCCGAGACGGTAGAGGCTGGCCGGTCAAGGGTTTCCGCCGTGCGGATAAAGCTGCCAATCTCTGCGACACGGATGAATATACGAAACTGTTCAATGGAATCCATAAGCACTTATTAATCGTATTTTCTGCATAGTGAATACAAATCATCCACCTTTATACAATAAAAATCTGTACTAATCTGCTTATCAGCGGGATCGCCACATCATCTTTCACTCAGAGGGCTGGTTATGTCAGAACATACACTTAAAGGTAAAGTCGTGATTATCGCAGGAGGGGCAAAAAACCTCGGGGGGCTGATTGCCCGTGATTTTGCGCAACAGGGCGCGGCGGCCGTTGCCGTCCATTACAACAGTGCGGCGACCCGACAGCAGGCCGACGATACCGTGGCAGAGATTATTGCTGCCGGTGCCAAAGCAGCGGCATTTCAGGCGGACCTCAGCTCAGCGGTAGCGATGGAGAAACTGTTTGCCGATGTGGTGGCACAGTTTGGTCGCCCGGATATTGCCATCAACACGGTCGGCAAGGTACTGAAAAAGCCGATGGCTGATATCAGTGAAACAGAATTTGACGAGATGAGTACGGTGAATGCCAAGACCGCTTTCTTTTTTCTTAAAGAAGCCGGTAAACACCTGAACGATAATGGCCGGATTTGTACACTGGTTACATCACTGTTGGGCGCCTATACCCCGTATTATGCCGCCTATGCGGGTATGAAAGCCCCGGTGGAACATTTCACCCGGGCGGCGTCGAAAGAACTGGGCGAACGCGGAATTTCGGTAACGGCCATCGGACCGGGGCCGATGGATACCCCGTTCTTCTACCCTGCCGAAGGGGCGGATGCGGTGGCCTATCATAAAACCGCAGCGGCGCTGTCACCGTTCAGTAAAACCGGCCTGACCGATATCAAAGATATTGTGCCGTGGGTACGTTTTCTGGTCACTGATGGCTGGTGGATGACCGGACAAACTATCCTGGTCAATGGTGGCTATACTACCAAATAACTGCCATACCCTGTTGCCTGAAGTCTCCGGCAGCACCCGGGCAGGATCATTACCCGGTGCTTTTGGTCTGATCCCGGAAAGTACCGGGTTGGTTGCATTTAAAAGCGGGCGGCAACCGACGTGCAGGAAGCCCTGGCTGACGATAAAGAGACTATATATGGCTGATAATAATCTGGCGTCGACGTTATTACGCCAGCGTGATGGCCACCATGCGCGGGTGACATGGGAGGAGCTATTTTTTGACCTGGTGTATGTGTTTGCGGTGACGCAACTCAGCCACAGTTTATTGCATGACCTGAGCGTTTCAGGGGGTCTGCACACCTTAATCCTCTGGTTCGCTGTCTGGCTGGGCTGGCAATATACCTGCTGGGTAACCAACTGGTTTAGTCCGGAAACCCCGGCCATTCGCGGACTGTTATTTTTTGTGATGGCGGCCGCACTGGTGATGTCTGCCGCGATACCCGAAGCATTCACTGAGCGGGCGTGGATTTTTGCCCTGGCTTATGTGGTGATACAGGCCGGACGTACCCTGGTGATAGTGATAGTGCTGGGTCGTGAACATGCGCTGAGTCCTAATTACCGACGGATGCTGGCATGGCTGCTGGTTTCGGCGGTGTTCTGGTTTGGCGGGGCGCTGGCTGGGGGAGATCTGCGCACCCTGTTGTGGGTGATTGCGGTGTTATGTGAATACCTGTCACCGATGAGCGGTTTTGCCTTCCCGGGGATGGGGCGATCTTCCACCCGTGACTGGACGATTGAGGGTGGACACCTGACGGAACGCTGTCAGTTATTTGTGATTGTCGCTCTGGGAGAAACCTTACTGGCGACCGGAGGCTCACTGTCGGCAGAATCTCACTGGAGTTTCTCTGAGATTTCCGCGATGGCAGCGACTTTCCTGTCGGTACTGGCGGTGTGGTGGCTTTATTTTGGAACCTCCGGCAAAGAGGCGACACTGGCGATCAGCCGCTCTGATGATCAGGGCCGGATGGGAGCCCGGTTCCACTATCTGCATGTCATCCTGATAGGCGGCATCATCGTGATGGCGGTCGGGAATGACCTGACCATGGAATCTCCGGAACAAGCCACCGGACTGTTACACAGCCTGGTGTTGTGTGCAGGTCCGGTGATCTTTCTGGCAGGCAGTGCGTTTTATAAAAAAACCGTTTACGGAAAAATTCCCGCGCCCCATCTGGCGGGGGCGGTCGTACTCTGTCTTATCCCATGGATCATTGCGCCGCTAAGACTGGAATGCGCCAGTTGGGTGACTACTGTGGTGTTACTGCTTACCGCGTTGGCTGAAGGGCGGGTTCATCATCATCGTCAGGGACTGAGTGGCGGAGAATAACAATACCGGGTAGAACATCACGTTGTCAGAGCTGCCGCCACTGCGCTGACAACACCGTCGCATGCCCCCTGTCCGCAGGT